>Ga0154347_1234_pt4 | contig 11869 bp, 7 predicted proteins | sample RifGroA2_FD_115875 | JGI IMG/M metagenome (GOLD analysis project Ga0154347, IMG submission 115875) | Bacteroidetes bacterium GWA2_31_9
ATGAAAAATATTATTCTAACACTATTAATCGTTACAAAATCAATATTCCTTTTTGCACAAACCGAAGAAGCAAAGCCTCTTGTTAACTGGCTTTCAATTGAGGAAGCTCTTGAAAAAAACAAAACTCAACCAAAAAAAATATTAATAGATGCATATACAAATTGGTGTGGCTGGTGTAAAGTAATGGACAAAAATACTTTCTCTAATCCGAATATTGCAGCATATATAAATCAGAATTTTTATGCTGTTAAATTTAATGCTGAAACATTTGACACAATTACTTATAAAGAAAAAAAATATGTAAATAACGGCACAGGTAACCGTCCGCCACACGAATTAGCAATTGAAATATTAAAAGGACAAATGTCTTATCCGACAATTGTTTATATGGACGAAAAATCGGATTTAATTACGGCTGTTCCCGGATATATGACTCCAGATCAAATTGAGCCAGTTTTGATTTTCTTTAGTCAGGATATTTACAAGCAATTACCTTTCGATAAGTTTAAAGAATATTTTGAATTAACATTTAAAGATTCTGTAAAACGTGAAGATCCTATTAAGTGGCGAACACTAGAAGAAGTTAGCACTTTAATGACAAAAGCACCCAGAAAGGTTTTGATTGATTTTTATGCAGATTATAGTCCTCTATCGAAAATAATGCACAAAGCAACTTACTCAAATCCAGCGATTTCTAAATATATAAACGATAATTATTATGCTGTTAAAGTAGATGCTTTAACTAAAGACACATTAGACTATTTCGGTCAGAAATATATAAACGAAGGCAAAGAGCATCCATTTAATCAATTTGCAGTAACTTTACTTCAAGGAAAAATGTCGTTTCCAAGCGTAGTTTATATTAGTGAGTCGAATCAATTAATAAGTGCTGTTCCTGGATATATGTCGCCAATGGTTATTGAACCAATTTTGGAATTTTTTTCAAAAGACATCTATAAGTCTGAATCTTACGACGAGTTTAGAAAAACCTTTAAATCTCAAATAGCCCAATAATTTTTGCCCTAAGAGAACAGTGTGTTTTTTGAAATACCAAATTTCAACCGAGCTTGCGAGCTCAACGAAGTTAAATTTCAAAAATCAAATAAATCTCAAATTACATTTCGACAAGCTTAACGCATCGCAATTGTCTAATATCCAAGCTATTTGAAAAATTAAATTTTTAGAATTGGAATTTGTTTGCAATTTGTTTTTTGTTTTTTTGGAATTTTCTTTCAAACACTAATTAGGTTATAAAACATAAAAAAAGTAATTTTTATGTTTTAACATTAACTTATTAATTTCTTTATATTTTTGCCAAAATTTAATTTGTGAGATTATGTTTATAACAATGGTCGTTATTTTTGTTCTAGGTTATATAGCAATTGCCTTAGAGCATCCTTTAAAAATTGATAAAGCTGCATCAGCATTATTTATTGGTGTAGCTGTGTGGGTCGCTTATATTTTAGGTGGCGAACAAATATTAAGCAATCAGTCTGGAGCAATTAATGGTTTTATGGATTATTTAAAGAGATTTCCAGACAGCACTTACATTGACTTTATTGCACATCATGAAATTTTAGAACATTTAGCCGAGATTTCTGAGATACTTTTCTTTTTGCTTGGAGCAATGACGATTGTTGAAATAGTTGACCAACATGGAGGCTTTGAGATTATTACAAGTAAAATTAAAACAACAAAAAAGGTAAAACTTCTTTGGATTTTAACAATTGTAACTTTTTTTATGTCGGCAGTACTCGATAATTTAACTACAACAATTGTTATGATTGCACTACTGCGAAAACTCGTAGGAGAACAAAAAGATAGATGGTTTTTTGCAAGTATGATTGTACTAGCCGCTAATGCTGGTGGAGCATTTTCACCTATTGGTGATGTTACAACAATTATGCTTTGGGTTAAAGGTCAAATTACTACAGGTCCTATTATTAGAGATGTATTTCTTCCAAGTATAGTAGCTGCAATTGCACCTCTTGCACTTTTATCTTTTACAATGAAAGGCAAAGTACAAAGACCAGAAATAAAAGAAACAGATGAACATGAATATACTACAACAACTTTTGAACGAAACTTAATATTTTTTGTTGGAGTAGGTTCTTTATTATTTGTTCCTGTATTTAAAACATTAACTCATTTGCCTCCATATATGGGAATGTTACTAGGACTTTCAATTTTATGGATTACTACAGAACTATTACATCGAAAAAAATCGAAAAACGAAAAGGCCAAACTTGTTGTTGTTGGTGTTTTAAGAAGAGTTGACACTCCAACAATATTATTTTTCTTAGGAATATTATCAGCAGTTGCTGCTTTACAGTCAGCCGGACATCTCTCGCTTTTAGCCTCGTGGCTCGATAGTGTTACTAATAAAAATGTATATGTAATTAATTCGGCAATAGGGATTTTATCATCTGTTATTGACAATGTTCCGTTAGTTGCTGGAGCAATGGGAATGTACGATTTAGCTTCGGTTGGTCAATTTACACAAGATGGTATTTTCTGGCAATTATTAGCATATTGTGCTGGAACAGGAGGAAGTATATTAATTATTGGTTCTGCTGCTGGTGTTGCTGCAATGGGTTTAGAAAAAATTGATTTTATCTGGTATATGAAAAACATCAGTTTGCTTGCATTACTTGGATATTTTGCTGGTATAGGAACTTATTGGTTAATGCATTATTTTCATATAGTGGGTGTTTAAAAGCATTATCTATATTTTTCAGAATGGCTATCATAAATGGTAGCCATTTTTTTTTGCAGTAGTAAAACAAAATTTTGAAATTGAATAATAAATCTCTATTTTAGAAAACAAATTTTAACCTAAAAACTTAAAGCTATGCTTAAATATTTTTATTTAATTACAATCGTTTTTGTTTTTTTCTCAACATTTGTTTTTGCTAATATCAACTCTTCTGAAGTCAAAGAATTATCTACTGATTCTGCAATAGTTAAAGTTGATTCAAATGTTCACAATTCAGAAGTTGAATCATCTCAAGACGAAGAACATGAAAAAGGAGGCATGGAACCTTTATTTTTTATAATAATTGCACTCACTTTAGGAGCTGCAACACGTCATTTTCTGAAGAAAAGCCCAATCCCATACACTGTCTTATTATTATTAATAGGTTTAATTATTGGTATTGTATCAAGGCTTGGAGCTTTTAGTTATTATGCCTTAACCTTAGATGAAGCCATTAAATGGGCTGGGCATATTGACCCACATGTAATATTATTTGTTTTTTTACCTACTTTAATATTCGAAGCAGCATTTGCTATGGATATTCATACTTTCAAAAAAACAGCAACCAATTCTTTAATTCTTGCATTGCCAGGTATTTTAGTTGCCATATTCCTAACAGGGTTTTTAATGATTGGGATTAATTATTACGGAATTGGACTTTTTGGTTGGGATTTAAATATTGCTCTAATGTTTGGTGCTATTGTAAGTGCAACCGACCCTGTTGCAGTAGTTGCATTATTAAAAGAATTAGGTGTTAGTAAAAAGCTCTCAACATTAATAGATGGCGAGTCAATCCTAAATGATGGTACTGCAATTGTACTTTTTATGGTATTTTTTCTTGGAATTACTGGAGTTGTATTAGAAAGTTCTCCATTTGTTGAGTTTTTAAGAGTCGCTATCGGAGGATTATTAATAGGGATTATTATTGCAGTTATTACAATTGCATGGGTTAAAAAAGTTTTTAATGATGCTATGGTTGAAACAAGCCTTATCGTAATTGCCGCCTATCTGACATTTTATGTAGCTGAACATTTTCTTCATGTTTCCGGTGTTCTTGGTTTATTTGCTTTAGGCTTGGCAATGGCAAGCGTAGGAAGAACCAGAATCAGTCCCGAAGTTGAACATTTTCTTCACGAATTTTGGGAACTAGCTGCATTTATAGCAAATACATTAATTTTTGTTATTGTTGGTGTTGTAATTGCAAACCAAGCAGTATTTACAGCAAACGACTTTATAATATTAGGAATTGTTTATGTTGGAATACACATAATTAGAGCAATAATGATTGCAATGTTTTATCCTCTAATGAAAAAATTTGGATATGGAATTACTCCAAAAGAATCTTATATTTTATGGTATGGAGCATTACGTGGTGCTGTTGGTCTAGCTTTAGCATTAGTTGTTGCCGGAGTTGATGATAAATATTTATCTCCTGAAATTAAAAATCAATTTGTTTTTTTAACTGCAGGCATTGTAACACTTACATTATTAATTAATGCAACTACAATTAAATGGTTGGTTAACAAGCTTGGAATGACTAAAATATCACCAGCAAAAGCATTAATGATAATTGGCTCAAACGAATATTTGAAACAAAGTACCGAAAATGCTTTGGAAAGGCTTAAAACAGACAGATTCCTAAGCAATGCCGATTGGAAAGCAGTTGAAAAATATTTACCAGAAGAATCTCATATTCACTACGATAAAACTTTAAAAATAGATACAGTTGCCGAAATGCGTAAAAGAGTTCTTGAGAAAGAAAAAAGCAGTTATTGGTATCAATTCAAAGAAGGAATGTTAAGCTCCTCAGCTGTTAGAACTCTTTCAGGAAGTATTGACGAAATGATGGATTCAGAAGGAATTATGTCTCTTGCACACAGAAAAGATTTAGAAGATTTAATGAAAACCCCATCGTTTTATAAAATTCTGAAACCAATCCCTCTTTTAAATACTATCGGACAACGATTCTTCTTTGATAGACTTGCCAAAGGATACGATTGTGCAAGAGGATTTGTAGAAGCACAAGATGAAGTCCTAAAACTTGTCGAAAGCATGTATAGAAGCTATGCAGGCGATAAAGAAAACACTGATCACTTAACTAAAATTGAAGAAGAAATAAATGAAAATAAAATAGAAGGATTGACTTTCTTAAGAAACTTGAGAAAAAACTATTCTGATATTTATAATGCAATTACTACAAAACATGCTATCAGAACATTATTAAACTATGAATTAAAAACTGTTGAAAGACTTGTCAAAAATGGTCGAATTGATTCCGGAGAAGCCGAAAAATTAACAGAACATATTGAAGAAAGAATGAAAAAACTTATGGATTCTTCAATAAAAGTAAAAGTTCTCGAAACATCTGAATTAATTGCCGAAGTTGAATGGTTCAGCGACTTACCTTCAAATGTCAAAACCAACTTGAATAAAATCATACAAAAAAAGCATTATAATGTTGGCGAAACTTTAATTAAACAAGATTCTAAAGAGGATGGTTTGTTTATTATTTCACGAGGAACGGTTAAAATTACCATCGGAAATGATGCAATTGATACTTTTGGACAAGGAAGTATGGTTGGTGAAATGGCAATTTTAACTAATAATCCAAGAACAGCAACAGTAATAGTAGAATCACCAGTTACTGCATTATGGATTTCAAATCAGAATATTTTAAATCTTATAAAAGAGTCACCAATTATTGAAGAAAAACTTTGGGATTTAGCTTCAAAAAGATATGCTGAAAATTTTCTTCGCACAATTGAACCATTTAATATTTGGAAGCCAAAACAATTTAATCGATGGATTTCTGCAGGAAAATCAATAAAAATTAATAGTAAATCATTAGAAGAATTTAGCAATAACTATTGTATCCTTGTAAATGGCGAAATTGAAACAAAATCTGGCGATACAATTAAATCACCTGCTATTATTTCTCCTGAAAATGCGGTTGTGAAATCTGAAATTCGTATGTTTATTGGCGAAAAAGCCTAAATATTTTTGATTCTTAAATACTTATAATTTTGTCAACCACCGAAACATACGTCAAAACTCCTTTAATGGAGCAATACAACAAGATAAAGGCTAAACACCCCGAAGCAATTCTATTATTCCGTGTTGGCGACTTTTACGAAACCTTCGATATCGATGCAGTTAAAACTTCCGAAATACTCGGAATTACATTAACAAAAAGAGCAAATGGCTCGGCATCTTATGTTGATTTAGCCGGATTTCCTTATCATGCACTGGAAACTTACTTGCCAAAATTAGTTCGTGCAGGACAGCGAGTTGCAATTTGCGAACAACTTGAAGACCCAAAGTTGACAAAAAAAATAGTAAAACGTGGTGTTACCGAACTTGTAACTCCTGGAGTTTCATTCAATGATAATGTACTGAACCATCGCGAAAATAATTTTCTAGCATGTGTTCATATTGAGAAAAAAATTGGTGGAATTGCATTACTTGATATTTCTACAGGCGAGTTTTATGTTGCCGAAGGAACAATTGAATATATTGACAAACTTTTGCAAACATTTCTGCCAAAAGAAGTTCTTTTTGAAAGAAAAAAGAAAGAAGTTTTTATTGAATCATTTGGAAATAAATTTTATACTTTCCCACTCGAAGACTGGACTTTTGGCGAAGAAACAACTTACGATAAACTTTTAAAACATTTCGAAACACAATCGCTAAAAGGATTTGGAATACAAACGTTAAAATACGGAACAGTTGCTGCAGGAGCTATTCTTCATTATTTGGATTTAACCCAACACAATAATGTTCAGCATATTACAAAAATATCCCGAATAGAAGAAGACAAATTCGTTTGGCTCGATAGATTCACAATCAGAAATTTAGAACTAATATATCCATTGCACGAAGGCGGAAAAAGCTTTATCGACATTATTGATAAAACCCTTTCGCCAATGGGTTCTCGTCAATTGCGAAAATGGATAATGCTTCCTTTAAAAGAAGTAAAACAAATAAACGATCGCTTAAATGCTGTCGAATATCTCATTAATAATGATGAGTCAAAAAAATTAATCGAAAAAAACATTCGACTGATTGGCGACCTTGAAAGAATAATCTCAAAAATTGCAGTAAGCAGAGTTAATCCTCGCGAAGTAATTCAGTTAAAAAATGCTTTAACAGCCATAGTTCCAATAAAAGAATTGTGTGCAGAATCAAAAAATGAAACTCTTATAAAAATAAGTGAACAACTAAACGAGTGTCAGCTAATTAGAGAAAGAATTGAGCGAGAACTAAATAACGAAGCCCCAATATTAGTTAGTAAAGGAAATGTTTTCAACGAAAATGTAAATTCCGAACTTGATGAACTTCGCAAACTTCAACACACTGGCAAAGACTATATCTTACAAATCCAGCAACGAGAAAGCCTGAGAACAGGAATTACATCATTAAAAGTACATTTTAATAATGTTTTTGGATATTATATTGAAGTTCGTAATACTCACAAAGATAAAGTTCCGCCCGAATGGATTAGAAAACAGACACTTGTAAGTGCCGAAAGATATATTACAGAAGAACTTAAAGAATATGAGACCAAGATTTTAGGAGCCGAAGAAAAAATAAGTGCTATTGAAAATCAATTATTTACCGATTTAGTACTAACAATTTGCGATTATATAATTCCTATTCAACTAAATGCACTTAAAATTGCCGAACTCGATTGCTATAACTCTTTTGCAACAATCTCAAAAGAAAATAAATACAACCGTCCCGAAATAACAGACTCAGAAGTTCTTGAAATTAAAAATGGACGACATCCAGTAATCGAAAAGCAACTCTCATCTGGCGAAAAATACGTTCCAAACGATACATTTCTGGATTGCTCTTCACAACAAATTATTATTATTACAGGGCCCAATATGTCGGGAAAATCAGCTCTATTGCGACAAACAGCATTAATAGTAATAATGGCACAAATTGGTTGTTATATTCCAGCCGACTCAGCAAATATTGGAATTGTTGACAAAATATTTACTCGTGTTGGAGCATCAGACAATATTTCGTTAGGCGAGTCAACATTTATGGTAGAAATGAATGAAGCAGCCAGCATTGTAAATAATTTATCTGAAAAAAGCCTAATATTGCTTGATGAATTAGGTCGTGGAACCAGTACTTACGATGGAATTTCTATAGCGTGGGCTATTGCTGAATATATACACGAGCATCCATTGTATAAAGCTAAAACAATGTTTGCAACACACTATCACGAGTTGAACGAAATGGAAAACAGCTTTAATCGCATTAAAAACTATAATGTTTCAGTAAAAGAACTTGATAATAAAATTATTTTTTTAAGAAAATTAAAAAAAGGAGGTAGCGAACATAGTTTCGGAATTCATGTTGCACGAATGGCAGGTATGCCAAAAAGCTTAATCAAAAGAGCAGAAGACATTTTAACTGAACTAGAGAAATCTCACGATAAGAATTCATTATCAAAACCGATAGAAAACATTTCAAAATCACATGAGGGTTATCAATTAAATTTTTTTCAACTAGATGATCCTATATTATCAAACATACGAGATTCCATACTCAACATAGATATAAACAATCTAACTCCAATTCAAGCACTTAACCATTTAAGCAAAATAAAAAAAATGTTAAAACCATAACGTTTTTAAAAAAAATATTCTGATTTTTTGATTTTCAATATTTTATTAATTATATTTGTAAACAAAATTATTCCTTAGTATAATAAGAAAACTAAAAAATTAAAGGTATGAAAACAAAAAACAGAACAATCAGAAAACTTCGAAATGTAAACGATGAAGAATGGAAAGCAATTTCTATAACTGAAAATATGTACGAAGTTAGTAATTATGGGAGAGTTAAAAGCTATTTCTATAATAAAGTTGATGGCAGAATTATACAACCTGGAGTCATCAGAGGTTTTTTAGTTGTTAATTTAAAAGTTGACAATAAAACAAAAACTCATTATGTACATAAGCTTGTTGCAGAAGAATTTGTTCCAAAAAATAGCAAAGACGATACAGTTGTTATTCATTTAGATTGGAATAAAGTAAACAATCATTATCAAAACCTTCAATGGACTAATCGTGATGAAAGTTATAAAAGAATTCATTCTCGTTTATTAGATGATAGACGTACTAAAGGTAGAATTGTAACAAAATCTAAATTAACTGCTGAAGACGTAAAAATCTTAAAAACCATGCTTAATCGTGGTGTAAGACAAAATGTAATAGCCAAGCTATTCTGTATTAGCGAGATGCAAGTTTCAAGAATAAAAAGAAATCAAAATTGGTCTGATATTGAAGCAATGGACTATGATTTTGGACATAAAAAAGGTTAATTTTTATTTTAAATAATCTTTTGATTTATTCAAAAAAAGATTATTTTTGCAGTCCCAAAAAGTTGCGGGAGTAGCTCAGTTGGTAGAGCACGACCTTGCCAAGGTCGGGGTCGCGAGTTCGAGTCTCGTCTCCCGCTCAACAAAGTTCTTTAAATGCCCGGGTGGCGGAATTGGTAGACGCGCAGGACTTAAAATCCTGTAATCATTATGATTGTGCGGGTTCAATTCCCGCCCCGGGTACGTGAAAGCTGAGATTTTATCTCGGCTTTTTTTGTTTATTTCTAAATATATATTTTTTCTGAATTAAAAATCATTATGGTTTCTAATAATTAACAACTATTTTTGTACGACTTTACTTAATTAATTAAATGACAAAAACCTCTCACAAAATATTTATTTTTTCTCTAGCATTAATCGTAGTTGCAACGCTTGTTTACCTTTACTACATTGGAATTTCTTTTTACAAAGTCAGTATCGAAGAACGCTTTTTTCATCCAGATTATTCAACATTAAAGCCAAGTGGAGCAATTGGTCATGGTTTAGGAATATTAGGTTCTTTTTTGATGTTACTAGGAGTTATTACTTATATGCTAAGAAAAAGATATAGAGTATTTCATCGTTTTGGGTTATTAAAGCATTGGCTTGAATTTCATATATTTCTATGCACATTAGGTCCAATGCTAGTTCTTTTTCACACTTCATTCAAATTTGGTGGAATAGTTTCTATAAGTTTTTGGAGCATGGTCGCTGTTTTTTTAAGTGGAATTGTTGGTCGATTTATTTATATTCAAATTCCACGTACAATCGAAGGTAGAGAGCTAAGTTTAAACGAAGTACAATGTCTTAGAGGCAACATTGATTCTGCTTTAAATAAAATCACATCCTTGAGCCAAGATAGCATATTGTCAATTACTGAATTAACACAAAACTTAAAAACTTCTGCTGACTTTATTAAAACATATTTTGAAGATCAAAAAATAATACGAAACGTAAAATCATTACTTACAAAAAGCAACACAAATAAAGGAGATTTTAAAACTGTTGTTAATATGGTAAAAAACGAAATTTCACTAAACAGGAAAATTGCAAGACTCGTAAAAATGCAGAATCTTTTGAAATATTGGCATGTGGCTCACCTCCCATTTGCTTTTGTAATGCTAATTGTAATGATTATTCACGTAGTTATTACAATTTTATTTGGTTATAGATGGATATTTTAAAAAATGGAAATTTTACTTGAAAATATAATAATTTACTCTTCAGTTGCTTTGCTTTGCATTCTTGCTGTTTTCTTTTACTTACGTTCACAAAAGAAAAAGTCAAAAATTGTTGAACAGAAAATTATTAAAGCTAAAGAAGATGGACTTTACGAACCGGTATCGCTTCATCCTGTTGTTAACATTAATAATTGTATTCAAACAGGAGCATGTATTGCAGCTTGTCCTGAAAAAGATATTTTAGGAATTCAAAACGGAAAAGCAACAATAATAAACGCATCAAGATGTATAGGTCATGGTGCTTGTTTTCACGCTTGTCCGACTGAAGCAATTACGCTTTGTATTGGAACCGAAAAACGAGGAGTTGATTTGCCTCATGTAAATCAAACTTTTGAAACTAATGTTTCGGGAATTTATATTGCTGGGGAGTTAGGTGGAATGGGATTAATCAAAAATGCTGTTGAACAAGGCAAACAAGCAGTAGAAAATATTAAAAAAGCACTTGATAAAAATCACAATGCAACTTATGATTTGATTATTATTGGTGCCGGACCAGCAGGAATATCTGCCTCATTAACAGCAAAAAAGCACAATTTAAATGCAATTGTTTTAGAACAAGATACTTTGGGCGGTACAGTTTTTACATTTCCAAGAGCTAAAATTGTAATGACCTCTCCAATGGATTTGCCACTTTATGGAAAAATTAAATTGTATCAAACAAGTAAAACAGAACTACTTGATTTATGGCAAAATGTAATTAGCAAAAACGATATTCAGATTAAAGAAAATTCTAAAGTTGAATCTATTAGTTCTGAAAATGGATATTTTAAACTTGAAACCTTAAATGGAGAGCAATATACCTCTAAAAATATACTCCTTGCAATAGGTCGTCGAGGAACTCCAAGAAAGCTTGACGTGCCAGGCGAAAATCGTGAAAAAGTTGCCTATCGTTTATTAGAACCTGAAATTATTAGCAATAAAAACATTATTGTTGTTGGAGGAGGCGATTCTGCCATTGAATCAGCTTTATTACTTGCAGAACAAAATAAGGTAATTTTATCGTATCGTAACGATGTTTTTAGTCGCATCAAACCAACAAATAGTAACAGAATAAACGAGGCAATCGAAAAAGGAATAATTGATGTAAGATTAAATACCAATCTTGTTTCAATCAACAATGAAGACGTTGATATAATGGATACTAAAGAAAATAATCAATACAATATTAAAAACGATTTGGTATATATCTTTGCAGGAGGCGAGCTTCCTACACAGTTTTTACAAAAAATTGGAATTCAAATCACAAAAAAATTTGGTGATGCAATTTTGAAGCATTAAAAAAAATGTCTGTTACAAGGGTTGTACATATAATTATATTTTTATTTTTCGGAGTGAATTGTTTTGCTCAAATTTCTCCTGGCGATTTGTCCAATTCTCATAGTCATTTAGAAGGAATTTCACATTGTACTCAATGTCATATTTTAGGCGAAAAAGTATCGAACGATAAATGCCTTAGTTGTCATAAAGAAATAAAAGAACGAATTAATCTGAAAAAAGGTT
>Ga0154347_1222_pt3 | contig 11682 bp, 10 predicted proteins | sample RifGroA2_FD_115875 | JGI IMG/M metagenome (GOLD analysis project Ga0154347, IMG submission 115875) | Bacteroidetes bacterium GWA2_31_9
GGAAATAATGGCTCAGTATCTTCAAGCGTATCAGGAGGGTATGCTCCATATACATATCTTTGGTCTAATAATGCGGTAACTGCTAACATTCTGGCTTTAGAACAAGGAGATTATTATCTTACTGTTACTGATGCACTAGGTTGTACAACAAACAAAAATACTACAGTAAATGAGCCCTTAGACTCTCTATCAGCAGCTATCACCCCATCACCTTCAGGAGGAAATTGCCAGAGCTCGGCTACAGCTTTTGCTAATGGAGGAACTCCTGATTATTCATATTCATGGAGCAACACCCAAAATTCTGCAACTGCCACAGGTTTATGTACAAATACATGGTATTATCTTACTCTAACTGATGTAAATGGTTGCATTGCTATAGATTCGATAATAATAAACAATGAAGTTTCATGCAGTGTTATAACATCTCCTTCAACATGTGGCGATACTTCAGGGACAGCATCAGCAGTTGTTACAGGAGGAACTTTCCCATATTCCTACCTATGGAGTACTAATGAAACAACTTCAGACATTGATTCATTATCCTATGGAACTTATTATTTAACAGTTATAGATAATGTTAACGATACGGCTGTTTGCAGTGCATTAGTTGACAATGAAGCCTCATTTACAATTAACATTACCACAACTAACCAGTTATGTTTAGGGTATAATAATGGTTCTGCAATAGTAAGTATAACTGGAGGTAGTGGCAATTATACATATTTGTGGAGTAATGCACAAACTAATGATACAATTACAGGATTAGCTCCGGGTCAATATTTGGTAACTATAACTGATACAAATGGAACACCTGAAACCTCGGATGATTGTATAGGCGTTGCTCAGGCAATTATAGGGACGAGCTTTACTGCAAGTATTTCGGCTGCCCATGTTACCTGCCATGACGACTGCAACGGTACGGCTACCGCTATTAAGCCTGCTGCATTTACCAATGTATCGTATCACTGGAACACTAACGACAGCATACAATCGCTTGATAGCCTTTGCCCCGGGACATATGCCGTAACAATAACAAATAACGATACAACTAATTGTACTGCTACTGCATCAGTTACTTTAACAAATCCTGCACAGTTTAATTTAGACCTTACATACAGCTATTGTTTTGATGATCTCACTATTGCTGTGGCTTCAGTTACAGGAGGAGTTCCTAATTACACTTATAGCTGGTCAACTGGTAGCCATAATGATACCATATTATTAAGCTATGTTATTGCTGATAGCCAAAATTATCATTTTGAAGTTACTGTTACCGATGCATATGGTTGTGCTCTTACAGATAGCTTTAACCTTACTCCTGCATATATGGGTGATTTAATTACAATTGAATCTATACAAAATACATCTCCTGCTTATTGTGGGAACTGCAATGGACATGCAGGAGCACTTGTTTATACTGTAGAGAATGTAAATCCATTGAGTTTTGTTTGGGACGATACAATTAGTACAGGTACTACCATACATTATGATTTCTTTTGTGCAGGACAACATATACTCACAATCTATGATGTAAATAATTGCTATGTTACACAATCATTTAATGTTTCAGCATCAAATCCTCAACCTCGTGAGGTAACTTTTGACGCTACCAATCCAGAATATTGTAGCTGCAATGGTGCAATAGAAATTACAGGATATACCAATATGATTTCTCCGTATCAATATAACTGGACAGATGGGGGTAGTTTTACAGATACTACTGCGACTATAAGTAGTCTATGCCCCAGCGATTATATTGTTACGGTAATTGATAAGCGTGGATGCGATGTAATTGATACCGTAAATATTGGTTATATTGACAGCCTTGAAACTTCTGTTACTATTAATACGCATGCTACCTGTAATGGTTATTGTGATGGTAATGCAACGGTAAATGCTACAGGGGTTCACACGCCATTTACTTATGCATGGGATAATGGAGAAACTACTGCTACTGCCGACTCATTATGTGCAGGGGCACATTCGGTTACTGTTACAGATAATAGTTCGTGTTCTGTTATAAACTATATTAATATTACACAACCTGATGCAATTACATTTAGCTTAACTTCAGTTGACCCAATATGTGGTTATAGCAACGGAAGAGCTGAAGCTATTAATATACAAGGCGGAACAGGATCTTACAGCTTTAATTGGACAGGCAGTCTCACTGCTAACCCAATTACTGCTCTTGCTGCCAATACCTATTATGTTACTGTAAGTGATGCTAATAGTTGTACAACAACAAGCTTGGTTACACTTGTTTGCGAAGAGTTTGGAGTTGACAATAGTATTCCTTCGAGTAGTCCTAAAGAACCTACTCAGTGTGTGTATAGCTTATTTGATTTTTTAAGTAATATACAATATTCTTATAGTCATAACTGTTGGGCGGCTAATCCATCACACCAAACTTATTTCTGGTCTGAAAAAACAATTAATGATGATTCTTCATATGAAGGTTTTGAATGGTGGTGTAACAGTACCAGTGCTCCATGCTGGGGTAGTGGCTCAACATTAAGGGTTTCGGTTGACTTTCATAGCGATAATAATTTTCATTTTATTTGGAATTTTTATCAAAATAATTCCAATCCTTATTCTGATTATCACTATTATGGTATGTGTGCTCCTGCAGAAGCAGGATATGGGTGGTCAGACAATACTGCTGTCTACTGGGCTTGTCGTAACGATGTTTTCTTAATGCATTTTAATTGGTTGAGTAATGGTAATTTGGTAACAATTGATGGAACACAACTATTTCAAAATCCGAGAGTTGTAAGTTGTGGCCCAGGTTATGATGCTGTTAATTATGCTAATAACTTACACACTGGAAGTGTGCTAGTGGATATTAGTATTGATGGTGGAAACACTTGGAATGCTGCAACAGTATTTGAGAATTACTCTAATGGCTATATACTCTGGAAACAGGATGCTCAGTGTTTTGATTGTGTAACTTTAGGTTATACTGGCAGTTATTCTTTTGTAAGTTATGCGTGGTACGAAGTAAATAATCCATCTGTTCCTGTTAGCACCTCATCTACATTTGAACCTGATGCAGACGGGAATTATTATCTTGTGGCAACTGATGCTTATAGCAATGCTATTACCTCTGATACCGTTAATATTCAGCTATGTAGTAGTGCGAAAAGTATGATGACAGGAAGTGAAACCATAAATAAACCTTCACTTTTTGAATTTAATATTATGCCAAATCCAAATAAAGGAGAATTTATGATAGGATTTAATAAAGAAGGCTCAGTTGAAATTCAAATTTATGATATGGTTGGCACCTTAATATCTGTTAACTATAATGCTATAAACAGGCAGATCATTAATATGGAAGATAAACCTAAAGGAATTTATATTATCCGTGCAAATTGTGGCAACGAATACTCTATTAAAAAAGTAATTATTAATTAAGCTGAAAATTAAAGAAAGGCATTTTTTGTAATGCCTTTCTTTTTTTATTAATTTTACTAAAAGATTTATTTTATGAAAGCTACTTCAATCATATTAATATATTTATTATTAAATAGCTTTTTGTTTGCTCAAAATAAAAGGGCAAATATATGGCAAATAGTTGGTGCTGGGCAACTTAATTTTAACTTTGACCCTGTGCAAGTTAATCAAAACATTCCAGCACTTGCGATAAACATTAGTTCTCAAAGTGCAACAATTAGTGATACATCAGGAAACATACTGTTTTACACCAATGGTGAAATAGTAGCAAATGCCTTAAATGATACTATGCCTAATGGAACAGGTTTATTTGGGAAAAATTTAGAGGGGTTTAATAATGTGATTATTGTACCAAAGCCTTTATCAAATAGTGTTTATTATATATTTTATGTTACATGGTATTATGATGGTGTGAAAATGCATGAAGAATTAGCTTATTCTGTTGTGGATATGGGTTTAGACAATGGCAATGGTGATGTAGTACAAAAAAACATAGTTATTTGTGATAGTATAAGTCAAAGAGTTGCTGCTACTTTTCATAGTAACGGTAAAGATGTATGGGTTGTAGTTCATAAACTTTCGGGCAATGAGTACAATTCTTTTTTGGTTACTCCTGATAGCATTAACAGTATACCTGTTGTATCAAATTCGGGAACATTGTACACTGGAAGTAATAGCTATTGTACAGGTCAAATGAAGATATCAGGTAATGGCAGTATGATAGCTGCCTCAATGCGCACAGCAAAAGACAGTTCAGATTTATCTCAATTTAATAATTCAACTGGAATAATAAGTAATACTATTACTATCCAAGATGGTATGTATGGAATAGAGTTTTCGCCTGATAATAAAAAAATGTATGGAGCTATAGTCTCATCATTATATCAGTATGATTTATCATATTGGAATGTAGATTCAATATTAAACTCTAAAGAGATCGTCTTTTCGGGAACGACATTAGCAAAATTAGGAAAAGCACAGCTTGCCTCCAATGGTAAAATATACATAGCAAGAAATGGGAATAATTATTTAGGTGTAATAAACAACCCAAATGCTGGTGGAGCTGCTTGTGATTTTGTATTAGATGGACTTTCTTTGAATGGGCTTATATGCCCATATGTATTACCTAATTTCATAAGCAGTTACTTTGATTTCAGCACAAGTGTAGAATCGCCAAAGTTAAGGGATAGCAAGTTTGAAGTGTATCCAAATCCTGCGAGTAATGTGTTACAAATTACGAGTGAAGAGTTACAAATAAAAAACTGTAAGTTAAAAATGTATGATTTGTTTGGCAGGGAAGTTTTGGAAACTTCAATAACAGGGCAAAATCAAACAATTGATATTTCGCAAGTGCAACAGGGAGTATATGTCTATAAAATTGAGGATAATAAGGGGGTAGTGAAGAGTGGAAAGTTGGTTGTAATGAGGTAAATACAAATAATAATAGTAAGATGAATAAAATAATAATAATTTTGATTATCATTCAATTAATAAGCTTTACAAGCTCAAAATGCCAAGTATTGAATGATGATTGCTCGCATGCTGCAAATTTGGATACTTTAATTGGACAATGGGTTATTACCGATTATCATTGCATTGACAGTGAACATGCTGATACTTCAATATTTGGAAATATTGATTCTTCTGCAATAGCAAACTTTCCATACCCTCATAATACGAACCCTTGTGAGGGATATTCAAGTTCTATTGCAGCACCTGCAAGGGATTTATGGTATTATATTCCTCCTGTTTCATGTGATATTTCTATAAGATTTTACTGTAGTGATACAACTCATATAAGTGTTTGGTTTGGTTCAGATTGTATGCATATTAGTCCTCAAAGATGTTTTACCATTTTACCAAGCGATTTTTTTACTGAAACTATTCTTGGAAGCGGATATGGAATGTATTTACAAATCAGCAGTACTTCGACTAATAGTTTTACTTCATTTTGGGCATGTTTAACAGGCTCGTTGGTTTTCTGTCCAACTGATTATGTAACTACCGTTACTCCATCAATATGTAATAATTATAAAATTATTGCAACAGGTGAAAGTTATCCCGAAATGCACGATGGAGTTGCATATGTAAGTATTAGTAATGGGAATAGTCCGTTTTTTTACCAATGGTCAAATGGATCTACAGATAGTATGATTACAAATTTGTCTTCAGGGTGGTATTCAGTTACAATAACCGATGCTGATAACTGTGTCGAAGTTGATAGTGTAGAAATAAATACGATTACAGAAATTAAAAAAAATAATAAAATAGTTAGTTTTGATATTTCCTCAAATCCAAATAACGGAGATTTTACAATCAGCATAAACAACCTTAAAAACGCTACAATTGCCATTTACAACAGCATGGGCATTAAAGTAAAAATAGAGAAGCTCCAAGCAAATAATTCAGAGATAAAGATAAAAGGGTTATCTACCGGAGTGTATTATGTGGTTCTGGAGTCGGAAGGGAAAAGGATTGGAGGGAAGGTTATCGTTTATTAAAAAACATTAATTAAATAAAACCATGAAATTAATAGAAAAAATCAACAAAAATTTATTGGATTTTCAAATCCAGAGTATAGAAAGTATTAACAATAATAAAGCACTGGAACAACTAATCTATGCCATTAGAATGACTCTTTCGAGAGAAGAATTTAAAACAAAAGAGGAAATTGATGCATATTTCAAAACAGCTATTCTTCTATTTAATAATTTAGAAAAACCCTATTGGAGAAATGGCAATGATAATAAAAAACTATCTGATTATTTCATGTCTAAAATGGATATAACATTTGATGGAGAAAGTAAAGCAGCGATAAATAGTCTAATTGATATTTGGTCAGATAGGAAAGCTACAAATATTGAATTTAATATGAGAGGGCTTGAAGTTCTTCTGGTAGAAAGTCGGAATGAATTCCCTAAAACTGTAATTAGCTTAGCAGTTAAAACGTTAATGCCACTTATTGAAAGAGCAGAAAAAAAATTAGTTAATAATAATTAAAAAGGAGATAATTATGGGATTAAAAGCATTAATAACATTGGACTTGACGGATGCAAACGGAGAACAAAGAGAAAAATTCTACGATGTTCTTAAAAAAGAAAAATGGAATAAAATACCAATATTAACAACAGCATGGACAGCTTCTTTTAATGATGACGTTAACCGAAATAAAGCAATAATTACACTAAAAGCTCATTTGCAAAAAGCTAAAAATGAGAGTAAAATTAAGAAAGTGGAATATGCAATGCAGTTGAGTATAGAAAATGTTGAAATAGGAAGTTGTTAATTAAGAAAAAAATTTGTGATTCGTGTATGTTTAAAGTAGTATAAAAAACTTTTCAAAAAAAATCTACAGAACCCAAAAAAAATTAAATACATAATAAAAAATCCTCAACAGCCTTACAACCAGAATAATTTACAAAGATAATTCTCAAAACAAACCCTTGTATCTTCAAATTTTCAGGTTACCTTTACAAAAAACCTACTCTATATATATGAAGGGCTATACAGACGAGCAGATAATAACAGGTATTAAAGCCAGAGATAATTTGCTACTTGAGCGGTTGTATTCAAAATATCATAAAAGAGTAATAAAGTATGTAACCAGAAATAAAGGGAATAAATTTGAAGCAGAAGATGTATTTCATGATGCTATAGAAAAATTGCTTAATACAAGCAAAAGTAAAGACTTCAAATTTGAACGAAATTTTGAAGCATACTTTACTACTATATACCAAAACAGATGGAAAAATTTAGCAAGAATTAAAAACAAGCAAGAGCTAACAAGTCAATTTTCGGACGACTTAGCGTATGAAGAAACAGATTTAGATGCTGATTATAAAAAATTACAAATACGACTACTGGCTATTGAAATTATCAGAAAATTAGATAAAAATAGTCGAATGCTATTAGAAATGGTTTATTTAAAAAATAAGACGATGGCAAAAATTGCAGATAAAATGGATTTTAAAAATGAACAATCTGCAAAAACACAAAAGTTTAAAGCACTGACTAAATTAAGAGACTTAATAAAAGAAAACTCATTATATAAAAAACTTATCAATGACTAACGAAGAAATAACCATATTGATTGAAAGTTATCTCGATGGTGAGCTTAGCGAACAAGAGAAGCTTCAGTTTGAGCAAGAACTAAAAACAAACAAAGAGCTTGCTAATGATTTGCTAATACATCAGGAAATAAGAAATGCATTAGGCGACGAAGATTTAATAGACCTTCGGGAGAAACTAAGCATAATTAGAGACGATTACCATAGGAAAGAAAAAAAGAAAAAACTATTTACAGTTTACGCATCAAGTAGCATAATTGTAATAGCATTTATTACAACATTTTTATTTTATAATAAAAGCTATACAAACGACGAACTTTACAATATGTACTACGAACATTACGATGCCGAAACCATTACACGAGGTGAAGTAAAGCCAACAATTGAAATTTTTACAAATGCTTTAAGAATCTACGACAAAGGAAAATATGCAGAAGCAATTAAGCTATTTGAGCAAATAAGCGATACTTCAGTGTTTTACCAACCTAAAGAATATTACACAGCTCTTTCATACATGGAATTACAAAACTTCGATAAGGCATTAAACCACATTGAACCCTTATTGCAAAATAATAAAAGTTCTTTACGTGAAAATATAATGTGGTTTTCAGGTCTTTGTTATTTAAAAACAAATCAAAACGACAAAGCAAAGCAACAATTTAAATCTTTACTAAACACTTCCACATACTATCAGAAAAAATCCTCTGAAATTTTAGAAAAAATAAAATAATTTTTTCCATCACATAAGTCTTTTTCATTCTGCAAGTTCAGACGTTATTTTTGATAATATCTGAGGTCTTTTGGGTTACCTTTTGTTTTTTTTGACTCTATACAAGTAGAAAGTATAACTAATAAATTATAAAACATGAAAAAAATAATTTTGATAATAGCATTTTTGCCATTACTCTATGCTTGCAAAAAAGGATGTACTGATAGTAATGCAACAAACTATGATTACGATGCTAAAAAAGATGATAAATCTTGTGAGTATTCAATCGTAACATTTTATGCTAAATACAGTTATTACAACAGCATTCCTATAACTAAGGTAGATATTTCTGTTGATGGGAATATGATAGGTTCTGCAACTGCTTTTTTCCCAAATGGACCTGGAAATTGTAGTGCAACAGGAACTGTTTCTTATAATTTTCAAAGCGGGAAGTCTGTTGATTGGAATTCAACCATATACTTAAGTTCAGGAGCAACATTATTAGGGTCAGGAACTGTATCGCCAAATAGTTCTTTAGAGTGTATTAAAGTTTGCGTAACTAATTAATAATCTATTTTTAAAATTCAAAAGAGCAACTATGCAAGTAAATTACGGAGAAAATGAAATTAAAACCTTACTTCAAAAAGTAAGAATTTTTAACAATGACATTGGTGCATACCAAGTATTTGCAATAACAGAACATTTTGACTACACTGTAAAATTATCGAATGGAAAAATTCTGATAAAGCTTGAAGACTTACAAGATGATGAGCATAATGCTATGACTCCAGAGCGTCTAACTACTATTGCAAAACGTTATATCCCTTTGAACTCTCAAGCAACAATACAGAATCAAGTCAATCATGGACAACAAGAGTCAAAAAAACAGTCAGAAAAAAAGAAGAGTGGTTTCAACAAGACATTTTTAATTATTGCAATAGCTATAATCGTTATTATTGTAGGATTTGCAATATTTCAAAAATTGAATAGTAGTGGCAGTTACGGAGCAAGTGACTCATACAACGAAAAAGTAATGACAATTGAAGAAATTGAACGCTCCCAACCAACAACTTTTTTATCAGCAGATGGAGCATATCGGGAGAATTTTTGGGGAGATAAAATGAAAGTTAAATGTGTAATCACAAACAGAGCAACTGTAGCATCATTTAAAGATGCAGTTGTTAGAATTACTTATTATACAAAGACAAAAACAGAATTGGGCAGTAAAGATTATACGATATATGAAGTATTTCCACCAAATTCAACAAAGACAGTTGATATGAAAATTGATAATTATAAAAATGTAAATTCAATCGGTTGGGATGTAATTGGTGCAACAGCATACTAATACAAATACAGTAAGGCTATTTAGTATTTTACATTTTTTTTAGATTAGAAACGCTTAAAACGGACTTGATTTCCAGATAATAGACAACCATTAACAATAAATGCTATTTCAATATGACTGATAGTGCAATAACACAAATAAAAAAAATAAAAGAGAAACTTGATATACAGAAATTATCTGTTTTAGTCGGTGCTGGCTTTAGTATTAATGTAAGCAAAGAGAAACACATTTTAATAATATCAAACAAAACATAGAAGAATAACCACTCATATTGGTGTGAGTTACCAGCAAGCGTGAGGTTACTACACATTCTAACATTTTTAATACAACAAAATGAATATTAGCCATAAAAAAGTCTTAGTTGTCAGTTTCTTAATTGAAATTTCATACATTGTAAGATGTATGTTCAGAAAACGTATTCTTAGAAAAAAAACTTATTATAATCCTAATTCTCATCAGGGCGAATTACCTATAAGAGTTTTACAGCATAATATTATCAATTGGCTTGAAACAGTTTCTCCTGAATTTTTCAAAACTCTTATGGATGAAATTAGTAAGAATGGTTTGCATCCAGGTATAAAATACAATGTTGACAGACAAAATATAATTCATGCAGTAAGTGTCAATGCTGCAAGTATTAATTCCAATAGAGAGATTAGCATATATGAGACATTCAATGCATATTTATGGTGTATCTGTTATTCTTTGCTTGTTTCATTTGATGAAACAATACAAAAGCCACATTTAAAGGGAAAATATACTGGAAAATTAGACAAGAAAAATGAACATATGATGGCAGCAATTGCTGTTTTTAATTACGGAATGTCTTTAAAAAATAGTTATAGCACTTGGGATTATTCACTACCAAATCCAGAAAAGTATGATTGCAAATACTCTTACTACGTCCAAAAAGCAAATTCTATATTTGTCTGTTCAATGTTCTTTATTTTGGCTCATGAAGTTGGACATAGTTTTTATAACCATGTGACATATAACCCTGCAACTGCGGCTCAATCATTACAAGAGGAATTGGATGCAGATAATTTTGCAATTGATAAGGTATTAACATGTAAAGATACCCGATTATTACCATCATTAAAACATGGAGCTGTTGCAGGTATGTGTGCTTTGCTTTTTTTAAGCCCAAAACTATACCAAAATGGGTATTATCCAGATGCAGATGATAGAATTCGAAATGTCATGGAAAAACTAGAATTAAAAGACCTTGACCTTCAGTGGGGAATGGCATCTCTGGCATTTACACTTTGGGGGAATCATTTTGGTATAGACTTTCCATTACCCAAATCTTCTGAAAACTACAGCGAAATATTTTATGAAATATTATTTCAAATGAATACAATAAAGAAACCGTGATTGTATTGACAAATAAAAAGGAAGACAGAACGCCATCTGGTAAAATCAGCTACCCACAGCCTCTTCGTGCAGTTTCCAACCTTATAGGCAAGTACCTTTTACTGTTTATTAAGATTATATCCTATAAAGCCAATATGTTACGTAAATGCGTTAAATACAATTACTCCATACCCACGAAATTGCAAATTGAATTAGGCTCGAAATTGCTGCCAAATAGCTAAAATACCGAAATAGACCAGAAATAGGCTCTTTTTTATCGTTAGCAATTATTCTTAATATAATGAGAGTTGAAAATGACAAAATTAACTTTGATAATAGCTGGGGAAATAGTCTGTAAATAATTAATAATAAAACAATTAACATTGTCCATGTTTCGACAAAAATCAAGTTCAATCTAATAAAAAATAGCACAATAGAATCCGGATAGTTTGTTATATAATAAAATAATAATATTCCTACATTTACGCAAATAAAAACCCTTATAGTCAGGGAGAATATTTCTTTGGATAATTCTTTTAAACCATTTAAAAAGACTTTTTTTTCTTTAAATCCAAAAAATAAAACAAAAAAGTAAATAAATAATTCTATTCTACAAAAATTATTAAATTGGTTGAAGCATGGATGTAAGGAAAGTAACTTATAAATAACCTTAAATCCGCAAGACTTGTTAAAAAGAAATCGGAAAAGTCAGTAAAATAGAGTATTAAAGACTTTTCCGTTTCAATTAT
>Ga0154347_1278_pt1 | contig 11506 bp, 16 predicted proteins | sample RifGroA2_FD_115875 | JGI IMG/M metagenome (GOLD analysis project Ga0154347, IMG submission 115875) | Bacteroidetes bacterium GWA2_31_9
CTGCAAAAAATAGAAAATATTTCAATGAACTTATATTTTATGGGACTATTGCTGCTTAAAAATTTAACGAACTATTGTTTTTAAAACAGTTCCAAAATTTCCAGCGATATATCCTGTTTCTGAATCTACAAAATAAATAGAATGTAAATTCACTCCTATTGTTGAAGTTGTTATCCAGCTATCTCCTCCGTTAATAGTTTTTATAATCCTACCATCACTTGCTACAACATAGCCTATATTTTCATCAGTGAAGTAAACAGAAGTTAATACGAAACTAGTTCCTCCAGACTGTAAAGACCAACTCAGACCTGCATCATTGGTTTTAACAATTGTTCCGCTATTGCCAACTGCAAATCCAATATTTGAGTTATAAAAATAAATAGAAGTTAAAAACTCAGTTGTTCCACTTGGCAGAATTGTCCAATTTGCTCCAGCATTTATTGTTTTCAAAATCTTACCTGATTCACCAACAATATAGGCTGAATTTTCGTCAGTGAAATAAATTGAATTTAAATCACTATTTGTTCCAGTTGCTATGACAGCCCATGTTTCTCCTGAATCTGTGGTTTTTAGTATTTTTCCACTACCACCAACTAAATAACCATTGTTTAAATCCGTAAACCAAATAGATTTTAAAGGACTAGTGACGCCGCTTGCTTTAACAACCCAAGTTAACCCTGAATTTACAGTTTTTAGAATTATTCCACTATCTCCTACAGCAAATCCAATAGAACTATCTATGAAACATGTTGATGTTAAATTTACAAAAACTCCACTATTTAACTCCGACCAATTAATTCCAGCATTAGTGGTTTTTAAAATTGTTCCATAATAACCAACAGCGTATCCAGTATTCGAATCAGTGAAATATATTGAGCTTAATGATTGGTTTTGCCCTAAGGGATTTTGATTATGCCACGCTTGAGCAGAAGCAAATAAGTTAAATAATAAATAGAGAAAAGTAAATAATATTTTTATTGAATTCATTAAAAAGAAAATCAATGACTAATTATGCAATATTTTATCAAATATAATTTATTAAAAAGTCATTTCAAAGTAATCATTTTTTTCAATTTGTGAAAACAATATATGATAAAAGGAATTATTGTAAAAAAATATATTATATTATCTCAATAGGTCATATTTCTTAAAAAAGCATTTTAACAATATCAATTAGCACTTGCCGATACTATAGCGTTCCTTGTTTTACCCACAATCAAAGGAAAATCCGCAGTTAAAGTATTAACATCTGTAATCCCAGCTTCTTCAAAGTTTTTAGCAAACTCAACATTCATAAATGAATTTGCGCCATATAAAATCGAAACAGCATCGTAACCCAATAATCGTAAATATGCAACCAATGCAATGGCTTGATGTCCGGTATTACAATAAACTACAATTTTTTTGTTTATTGGAAGAGTTTTTAAATTCATAGAGTAGCTTAAATCTGCTCTGATATCATATCGTACACTGCCCGGAATATGTCCTTTTACAAATTTTGCCTCCGACCAATACGAAAGAAGAAAATATTTTGAAGGTTCTTTAAAAACATCGTCAGCTGTAATAAAAATCTGACTATCTGGTCGTTCTATGTTTTTCTTTACTTGCTCATTTAGCAAATCCATAAAAGGCTTTTGCTGCAATAAAGGTAATGCTCCAAACTTTGGTCGAGCAAGACCAACTGTGTCAATTTGCGATGCAAATTTATTTGATAAGTTTTTAGCAATATTTTCGCTAAACTGCTTGTTCCATGTGGCAATACCGAACTTTAATCCAAAACTATTATTATATCCCATAAAACGAAGTAATGTTGCAACATAAACTCCAGTTGGTCCAAAATCATCAATAATAACAATTTTTTCGTATTCGGCAGGATTAACTTTTGTTTTAAGAAAGCTCAAAATTTCCTTTCTATCAACATTATAAGACCCTTCAATATGCCCCTTTTCGTATTCAGATGCTGAACGAATATCAATCAAAAGGAAATTCGATTTGTTATATAATATGTCGGTAGCATGAATAAGTGGCGGAAAATCTTTTTTTGTAATAAAATCGCCCGATTTGTAAACAAATTCTGCTAAAGATAAATTGCTATCTTTTTGTACTAAAGAATCAACATTCAGTGTTTTAACCAAAATATTTTCGTCACTTTTGCCACAACCTTGAATTATTGCAATCGAAAATAAAGCAATAAAACCAAATAATATATTTTTCATGCGTTTATAAATTAGTATGTGCATTGTATTGAGTCTTTTTAAATTTTTGTTTTTTGCCACTGATTACACAAATTTTCACAGATTCTTTTCACAGATTTTTTTGAAATAGCACAGATAAAACAACCAAAGGTTGTTTTAAGTCTGTGAACATAGCGAAGCGATTCACGAATGCCATTAAAATATGCGATTTATGAGTAAAATTTGTGCAATCTGTGGCATTGTTTCTTATATCATAATCAGTATTAGTGGTGTTTATCATAGATATTTGATATTCAAAATTATTCACAACCTCCACCAGCTTTTTTCTTTTTATTTCCTGCTTTTGGTTGTGGAGGTGGAGCTCCAACCGATGAAGTTGAACTTGCTCCTGCTCCTGAAGTTTCTGCAACTATTTTAGCATAATCAAATTCTGGAGTTTCATCATTATAACTTAGACTTTTAATTCCAAAGTTATTCAGCATATTGTTTTGAATATAATCATAACCGCCAAGTGCTATCCAATTATTTTTCAAATTATAATGATTAATCATTGTACCTGCCAAAAATGCCTGCGAATCATCGTTTCCATATAAAACATTAACAACTTTATCTTGATTAAAAACTTCTTTGAAATTTTCGTTCAATAATTTTCTCAAAGGAATGTTAATAGCATTTGATAAATGTCCGTTTTTATATTGCTGTGGACTTCGAATGTCGATTAGTCGAAAATTAAGTGTATCCTCAGTAAATACAATCTTGGTTAATTGTTCAATAGTTAGAATATTAGAAGTGAACGATTTTAAATAATTAGCATTATCACTAAAATTTAAAGTTTGTGTTTTATTTCCGCCACAACCAGTGAAAATAATGGTTGTAAAAATTACTGCAATTAATAATATTATATTCTTTTTCATAATTTACTGTTTTTTAAATTATTCACAACCTCCACCTGCTTTTTTCTTTTTATTTCCTTTTGGTGCAGATGGAGCAGGAGCTCCAACTGAACTGGAAGTTCCATCGCTACCTCCTCCTCCAAAATATTTAGAAGCCCCTTTACGAAATTCATACATTGCAAACGCATCTGAACTTTCAGTATCGCTTGGTTTTACAGGTCTTAAAATTGTTTTAACCCACTCGTTTAGCCCACCGGTCATTACATATATGTTTTTGTAATCCAGACCTCGACAAACAAGCCAAGTTTTATCAGCTAATGTATTCCCATTTGAATAAAAAATTATTTTATAAATATCCTGATTTACATAACTACTGAAGTTTTCGTTTAATACTGAATCAAACGGAATATTAATTGATCCGGGCAATGAAAACTTTTTGTACTCTTCCTCTGTGCGTACATCTACTAAAATAACTGATGGGTCTTTTCCCATAATAAATTTTGCTACCTCATCTGTACTAACACATCTTTCTTGTTTGTTTATACAGGAAAGCATTTTTTCGGGTGTAATTTGATGCAAATTTGGCTTGCCTGATGAAAGTACAAGCCAAATTCCCCCAACCAGCACAATTAAAATTATAAATTTATCTAAGCCTTTCATATTTGAAATTTTTTAAAGTCCTAATTCTTCAATAGCTGGCACTGGGTCTTTTGAGTTTACTTTCTTTTGAATTTTGGTTACAATTACAAAAGCAACAACAGCAACAACAGTTACAATGAAAATAAACAATCCGTTAGAAATACCCAGAAAATCAGCAATATTAACCTTTCCCATTCCTCCTGATAAATGAAGCGATTTGAAAATTTTATCATAACTTAATGAATAACCCAAAATTCCAAGAATTACTCCGCCAACGAAAAACATTCCGTCGATTTTACCTGTAAAAGCCGCACAAACACTAGTTCCAGGGCAAAATCCTCCTACAATAAATCCAAGTCCCATAACAAGTCCGGCTATTAAAGTAGGAATCCAGAATGTACTTGGATAAAACGTCAGTTGTATGTCGATTAATCCATAATTATTCATTAAAAATAATCCGATTGCAGAAGTCATTGCTGCAGTAAAAAACACTTTTAATACAACAAAGTCATAACCGTAAAATACACCAGCCAGTTTTCGGGTATTAGTAAAGCCACCTGCTTCTAATCCAATTCCAAAACCAGTCCCGATTACAAACGCTATCAATAAATTGACAGGTTCGCTAATTAATTCTTGAGGAAATAATGGTCCCATATTATTAAAATTTTATATCCAAAGTTTTCTAAAAAAATATGCAAATAAATATCCGCCACCGAAAACAGCAGCTAATCCGACATAACCCGAAAATGCATTTACAGCCATTCCAGACATTATTAAGCCAGAAGTACAACCTCTTCCAAGCTGTGAGCCTACTCCCCACAATAAACCTCCGGCAATTGCAGCAATAATTCTAGTTTTATTTGTTATGTTTGGTGATTTTCCAATTTTAAAAGTTAAACGACCAAAATAAGCTGCCGAAATAATAGCACCTACAATTACTCCTAAAACTTCAAAAATTAACCACGAGTTGAGTGGTGAAGATGAACCCTCTTGTACCGATGATGCAAAATAAGTAGCATTTTTTGCATAATCATGATTTACAGCATCAACACCAGAAATTACCACTTTTTTAAATGCTCCACTTCCACCCAAACCTTCGCCGGCATAGTAATATGCAAAAATCATCATTAATCCGATGAGAAATCCTGCCAGATATGGATTCATGTATTTATTTCGCTTGTTCTCCATAATTCAAATTTTTAATATAAATAAGTTGATATTTGACCCGCATCAACCATTATGACACGGAAAATTAAACCGCCTAATAAAATTAGAAATGCTGGAATTGCAATTGGAATATGATATCCCTTTAGTTCAAAAAGCTCTAATATTGCAGGTAAAAACAATCCCATTCCGACAAATATTCCCCAAAAAACAGCTGTAAATTCTCCTCCTAGAAACATTTCGGCAGATCTTACTTGTGCTTCTGGTCCCCATACAAAACCTAAGAATAGTAAAAGAATAAATGTCAATTCAATAATAATTAAACCAATATCAATACGGCTAAATAGTTTTTTTTCAGCTTCATTATTCGACATCCACATAATTGCTGCTGCACCAGTAGATACTCCAGAAACTAAAAACAACGGCCCTAAAAGAGATGAATTCCATAATGGTCGTGCATTCATTGCCGACAATAAAATTCCGGTATAAATTCCCAATACTATTGATAGAAAAAATGTAACGTAAGCAATAGGTTTACGATTTCTTTGTGTAAACTTTATAAACCAAGGAATCACAGGTAGTTTATTGATTAGTTTTTGTACTTTTTTAAATTGCTTTGCCAACCATTTTTTGTTGTTTTGTTCAAAAAATACAATCAAATCGTCCATATAACTTAATGGCCAGAAAATTGAAATTACAAAAACTACAGTTAAAACCCATGCTCCCCATGACATTGGCGACTCAAGTCGAAAATGCATCATTAATTGCCAGAAATATGCTTTGTGATGTAAATCACCAACTAAAAAAGCCAATCCAATTGCAATAATAATAGGAGGAATTATTGTGCTTACTTTCACAGTAACAGGCATTTCATCTGCCTTTCCTTTAATAAAATAATATGTAGCAAATAATAATATTCCGGCAGCCAAACCACCAATAAATAAATATAAAGGAATTCCAAAACCCCAAACGTCAACATGTGGATACAAGTTGGAAATTTCCCTGCCACTTACCATTAATTGTTCTTTCATAAAGTAAAATTCAATTTATTTAACAAAATATACTTGTGGTTTTGTACCTGCTTCGGGTGCTAAAACATAAAATTGTCGTTCACGTAATATTTTTGAAACAGGACTATTAGCATCATCTAAATCTCCAAAATACATACAAGAAGTTGGACAAACCGAAACACAGGCTGGATTATCACCTTTTGAAACTCTATGATCGCAAAATGTACATTTATCAACATATCCATCAGGATGAAAATAACGAGCTTCGTACGGACAAGCCTCAATGCAAGCACCGCATCCTATGCACTCATTATGAGTAACTTTTACAATTCCTCCATCAATTACATGACTTGCTCCGGTTGGACAAGCTCTTACGCATGGAGTGTTATCGCAATGATTACAGCGTTGTGATTCAAAATGTAAAAATAATTCAGGATAAACACCTTTTCCGTTTTCAATAACCCAATCTCTTGCAAAACCAATTGGAACATTGTTTTCTGTTTGGCATGCTACCACACAGTCGGCACATCCAACACATTTTTTAATGTCTAATGCCATTGCATATCTCATGACACAACCTCCTCTTTATTAGGATTATCAACTAAAATTGTAACAAAATTTCCTCTCATTCCAGTTCCTCCAGTAACTTCATCTAAAACAACACTCGTTGTAAGTTGCGAATCTGCTGCTCCTTTGCCAAAAGTTGTCGATAATTTATCGCTTGTATGTCCAAATCCGTGTGGCAAATAAACCGAATCGTGGCGAATTCGCTCTGTGATTCTGACTTTTACAGAATTGGTTGTTGTAATTTCATCTTGATTTTTTAACCAGACTTCTTGATTGTTTTTAAGTCCATTAATTTTTGCAATTTTCGGACTAACCCAAAGATGATTCTCAGACATTAAATCATTCAAATTTGGATTATTAGTAGTTCGTCCGAATGTGTGCATTGGAACTCTACCATAAATTAACCTTAAATATCCTGCCGGAGGTTGAGGATGATCTTTGTATTTTGGCATTGGATCGTATCCCATTGCTTCTAAGTCGGTAGAATAAAGTTCAATTTTTCCAGAACTTGTTCCAAATTCATAATCTTCGCCTTTTGCAAGGTAAAGTGGTTCTTCTTTTTCAAAAGATTTTACTCCAATTTTTTTCATTTCGTCAAGTGAAGATCCAATTTGCTTTAATTGCCAATCCAAAACCTCTTCGAGGTTTTCCCAAGGAAAATATTTTTCCAAACCAAGTCTTAATCCTATTTCGCGAGCAATCCACCAGCCTGGCTTAGTATCGTATTTTGGTTCTACAGCCGGCATTCTGAGTGCTATTGTCGGAATTTTATGACGACTTGCTCGTAAATAATCATACCGTTCTAAATATGTACACTCTGGCAATATTACATCAGCATATCCGGTTATTTCCATCGGCATTGTATCAACTACAACAAGTAAATCAAGATTTTGAATTGCTTTTTCAGTTTTCTTTAAGTCTGGAATAGACTGAATTATGTTTGTAGCAACAACAAACCATGCTTTAACTTTGTGTTTTGTAGTAGCATCTGGAAGCGAAGCATCAACAATAATGTTGGTAACTCCGGTAAAAGCTCCTTTATATTTTTCAAGAGTAATATCTTTCCAAGTCCATTTAGGTTCAGGATAATGTGGCATTGGGAATTTTGGCAACGATTTTTTCTCAGCAAAGTAAAATCCGCCTTTTCTTCCCCAAGAGCCTAAAAGTGCATTTATAATTGCAATTGCTCGTACACGCTGAGTATCATCGCCATACCAAGCAACATGTCTTCCAGGATGAATTGCAACTGCTGGCGAAGCTTCAGCCATTTCATAAGCAGTTTTTCTGATTAAATCTGACGATAAATCGGTTTTAGTTGCTGCCCATTCAGGAGTATAGTTTGCCACATGAGCCTTAAGTTGCTCAAATCCAAAAGTATATTGCTCAACGTAATCTTTATCGTAAAGCTCTTCTGTAATTAGAACATTCATCCAGGCAAGCAAAAGAGCCATGTCGGTTGATGGTTTAATTGGTAGCCAGAATTTTGATTTTGATGCAACTGTCGAAAATCGTGGATCAACTGTAATAATCGAAAGGTCGTGGTCTATACCATAAGAAACATCCTGAACAACACCATTGTGCATATTTTCGCCAATATGGCTTCCTAAAAATACTACACATTTTGCATTTCTAATGTCAACCGGTTCGGGTGAACCAATTCCTGAGCCATAAGTTGCGATAAAAGCAGCTTCACGTGCTCCCAAACATTGAGCAATTGCAGGTTCTCCTGATGTCTCAGAACCAAAAGAACTAAATAAATGTTCAAAATGATTTGCAGTTGTACCGTGGTCTAATAAAGCGATACTTTCGTACCCATGCTTTTCACCAATAGTTTTCATTTTCTGGGCAACATAATCTAATGCTTCTTCCCATGAAACTTCCTTAAATTCTTGCGAACCGGCATCACCAACTCTTATCATTGGTCTTTTTAGGCGGTCGGTATCGTTGTACATTCCAACACCACCAGTTCCACGTGGACATAATCTTCCGTTTGAGTGTGGGTCGTCATTATTTCCAATTATTTTTTGGATGTTTCCATTTTCGTCTTTATAGACCCATCCGGCACATTTCCAAAAGCAAACTTCACAAATTGTTGGAAATCGCTCTCCTTTAAATGAATTTGGTTTGGAATTTTGCGTTGTTTCTCCATAAGCCCATTTAAGCATTGAGCCACCAATTATAATTCCACCAGCACTTAAAGAAGTTATTTTTATAAAATCACGTCTTTTCATATTCAGACTAATTTACCTTTAAATCTTTTAAGACAAACATCTATATATTTAGATATTTCGATTCAAAGGTTGATTTTATTTCTTGTTCGACAAAAGAAGATGTCGAATGACATATTTTAGAACAGGTGTGCAAATCGCAGTAATAGTCTTAATTACATAGCTTTAACATGCATAAATGTTTAAGGGCATTAAGCTAAATTAGGTCTTAAGAATTCACATCAAAAAATAATAAACTTTTTTTGTTTAATTATTTCGTTGATACTATTTTAAACTTATCACTTTTTGTATAATTGTTTGTCTGTTGCTAAAATACAAACTAAAGCACCCATTTTTATTTCGCCATCAATTGTAAACAGGCAATCGTTGTTGTTTGTAGAAGCTCCTTTGTATATTTTATTATCGCTAAATGTATAAATGCACGAAGATTTTTCTGGCGAAATTCCATCATAAATTTCATTGTTTTTAATACTAAAAATACAATTTTTATCATATCGGGAATTTCCAGTATATATTTTATTACAATCGACTGTAAATAAACATTAATCTTTTTTCCCATTATTACATTTATATACTTTGCACAATTTACAAGCATATCCACAATCTGAGTCTATTGTTGATTTTCCGTTGTAATTAATTTCCTGATCTATCGATAAAATGCAAGCTGATGAGTCTGGAATGTTGCCTTTATAAACCGTCTTGTTTTGAAAAAGATATTTACAATCTTTTGAGTTTTTAGAAATTCCTTGATAGATTTTTACTTGAGCAACGACATTGAAACTTAAAATTGTTAAGAGACATAAAATGATTGATTGTTTTATTTGTTTAGTTTTCATGTATTTATGTTTTATATTAGACGCTGATTTACTTGGATTATTATGATTTTTTTGCCACTGATTGCACAAATTATCACAGATTTTTTTCACAGATTTTTATCTTAGAGAATTTACACAGATGAAACAACCTTAGGTTGTTTCTAATATTTGTAAATTAGTGCAATCTGTGGCTATTCTCTTCTTTATAATCATCCTCTTTCAGATAAATCGGGACAAGCTGTGTGCTTATTATTAATAATAGAAGTTTCATGATAATAATCATTTAATTATTTAAAATTCAAATATGATTTTTTCAATAAAGCACTAATGGTTACAAACATGATCAGAGTCACTTGCATGATGATTCTCGTGCAGTAAACAACTTTCGCCACTATCGCTAATATTTCCTTTTATGTATTGTTTAACAATTTCGGTAGCATCGCCTGAACAACCACGAACGACATTTATTCCTGAGTTATTAAGAACATTTATTGCTCCTCCTCCTATTCCACCAGCAAGCATAACAGTAACTCCTTGTTCGGCAAGAATACTTGCAATGTTCGATTTGCAACCACAACCTTGCACAGATTTGATTGTTTCAATATTTGTAATATCTTTTGTTTCCGAAATTGTAAAAACTTCGTAAAATTCACAATGACCAAAATGATTATCAATTTGATTAATGTTTGTAACTGGAACTGCTATTTTCATAATTTATCCTCCTTTTTTAGTGTTTTTTAGAAAACTCCAATAATTTCGTTACTCTGGTTTTAAAAACAGTTATTTACAAATGTAAACTCCTTATTTTCAAAACTGCGAAAGCCTCATTCTTGGACTTTTCTAAAGAAACACTGTGTTTAATTATTCACTTTATTTATATTAGTTTGATTGTATTTTAATCGTTTTCCAAAACCATTTCCTCCTCCAGAATGTCTTCTTTTTCCCTCCCCAATTCCTAATATACTTTTTTCATTTTTCTCAATGTTATTTTTAATACAATTACCAAGTTTTCGTCCTGTTTTTGAGCCTTTTCCTTCTGGTCCTTTATGGTTTAAATGTGGCATGATTTATTTATTTAAGTTTATGAGTTCATTCAAACTAAAATCAAGGCAATTTTCACATTTTATGTGATTATCAAGTCCTTGTATTAATTTATGACATTTTTTACATCTAAACCAATCTTGTTCAAATTCGTAATTTCCACCATCTATTTCTATTGCTAGACCTTCAACAAAGGCTTTTGCTATAATTTTAAGTGCATTATTATAAATACGAGTTAATGTTGGTCTAGAAACGTTCATTTGTTCGGCAGCCTGATCTTGTGGAAGCATATCGTAACTTACAAGCCTTAAACTTTCGTATTCCTCAAAAGTCAGTTTAATACTTTCAATTTTACATGACGGTATTCCGAATGGCTTAAAACCTTTCATTTTTGGAGGAAAATCAATTTTACGGTTTTTCCGTGGGCGAGGCATCTTAAATAAAATTAAATTCGCTACAAATATAATGAACCTACGTTCATAATCAAAATATATTTTATATTTTTGTAAAAAAATTAATTATGAACCAAAGAATTCTAGATTCAGAATCCAGACAGTTTAAAGTTATTTTTCCAAACACTTTAAATTCCAATGATACATTGTTCGGAGGGAAGGCAATGCTATGGATGGATGAAGTTGCTTATATTACAGCAACTCGGTTTACAAGGGCTAATATGGTTACTGTATCAGTTGAAAAAATTAAATTTTTAACAGCTGTAAAATCAGGAACAATTGCTGAAATTATAGGAAAAGTAGTAAGAATTAGAAATGCTACAATAGAAATATTGGTAGAAATATATGTTGAAGAAATGTATAATGAGAATAGAAAAAAAGCTGTGGAAGCAACTTTTATTTTTGCAGCAATAAATAACTCAAATAAACCAATTGCAATTGATATAACCAAACTAAAATCAGACTATTCAAATCTCAAAAATTAATTTCAAAAAGTTAACAA
>Ga0154347_1280_pt4 | contig 11491 bp, 8 predicted proteins | sample RifGroA2_FD_115875 | JGI IMG/M metagenome (GOLD analysis project Ga0154347, IMG submission 115875) | Bacteroidetes bacterium GWA2_31_9
ATTGACGAGTTGCTATAAAATGAAAACTATGAAAACACTTACAACTCTAATTTTAATTAGTTTAAGCTTAAACACTTTTTCACAAAAATTTATTTGCGAGGCTCCATATTGCTTAAAATTAACCGATTCAATTAATGATACTAATAGCCTCAATTTTAAAAATATCGGCGAGCAATTGAAAAATAAAAAAATTATTGCATTAGGCGAATCCACTCATGGAACTAAAGAGTTTTTTGAATTAAAATGTGAATTGATAAAATATCTGATAGAAAATGCCGGATTCAATTATGTAGTTTTTGAAGCCTCAATGAGAGAAAGCGATTTATTAAATGATTATGTTCAGATGGGTGTTGGCGATCCAAAAATTCTAGTTGCAAGACTTGGTTATTGGACATGGTACACACAGGAAGTTATTGATTTAGCGATATGGATGAGAGAATACAATACAACTCATTCAAAAAAAATATATTTTAAAGGATTCGATTTTCAAAGTTCAGAAAATTCTGTAAGCTACTTAAAATCAATAGAAAATGAATTAAATCAAGATTTATCTGAAAAAGTTAATTTGGTATTAAATGTTTTCAAACGTATTAATGACTTACAGCTTGCAGGAATATATCAACTTTCACAAAGTTTGCTTGATTCTACAAGCAATTATTGTCAAAATTTAAAAGAATATATTAATACAAATCATAGCCTATTAGAAAATACATTATCAGACAGTCTATACAGAGATTTGAAAATTAACACTGAATTACTTTGGCAATATTCTATTCAGTCGAATAGTAGCATTAAACCCGATAAATTCAGAGACAGCTGTATGGCTCAAAACTTTAATTGGTTGTATAACAACAATCCCGATTCAAAATATATTATTTGGGCACATAATGGTCACATAAAAAGTTCTGACAAAGCTATGGGGCAATATTTAAAACAAGCTTATAATGATTCAATTGCAATTATTGGACTTACTACTAGTCAAGGAACTTATACTGCTATAAACGGAGCAAAAATCGACTCAAATCCTTTGATTTTGCCAGATAGCAGTAATTACGAATATTACTTTGAAAAATTTAATGCCGATAATTTTTTTCTTAATCTTCATAAGCTCCCTGATGATTTAACTAAATATCTTATTTTGCCTAACAAATTACGAGAAATAGGCTCTATGAGAAGAGAAAAGCAATTCTCTGAATATAATGTATTTAAAGATTTAGACATGATTATTTACCTAAAAAAAACAAGTAGTTCAAAAGTTTTATACTAACTCAAAAACAAATGAAAATTCATAAAAATTTATTTTTAAGCTTAATATTACTTTTCAGTATTAGCTCTTACAGCTATTCACAAGTTGATAAGCAGAAAATCAAGGAAGCTGGTTTCTCATATTTTAGCATTAAAGACAATGTTAATGACATAGATTCTGTTCGATTTATTGCAAGTGGCTCACTAATAGAAAAAAAAGCAATGCTTCTTTTTATTCAAGGATCAGGCAATCAGCCAATTATATTTTACGACGACACATCATCATTTCCAATTACAATTTCAAGTATTCCTCCTCAATTTTACGAAAAATATCATATTGTAATTATTTCCAAACCGGGCATTCCTGTTTGCCTTCCTTATAGTGAAAATCAAAATTTTATGAATCAAAACTCTGGCGATTATCACACTTTTATCAGACATAATAACCTTGATTATTATGTGGAATCAGCCAATCAAGTTATTGATTATCTTTCAACATTTCAATTTATTGATACACAACATATTTTCGTAGTTGGTCATTCTCAAGGTTATCCTGTTATTGCAAAACTAACCGCATTATATCCCGAAAAAATAAAAAAAGCTGTATGTATGTCGTCTAGTCCATTTGACCGTCAAAGTGGCTTTATCAGAGCAATTCGTTTAAAACAAGAAATGGGATTAATTACATCAGAATTAGCACAAAACAAAATAGACTCATTATATGAACGTTACAATTATATCAAAAATGGTTATGAAGAGTTATTAAAGCAAAAAAGTTATGATTCAATGAATTTTTATCATTTTAAAAACGATTATTCTTTCAACTTTGACCCACCAATAAATTATATGTTGAAAATAAATACACCTTTGTTAGTTGTATATGGGACAAAAGACCCTGTTTCCTATGATAATGATTTACTTCCGTTATTTTTTTCAAGAGCAAATAAAAGCAATCTAACTATAAAATGTTATCCAAATTACGACCATAACTATGTATGCAGACAATATGATAACGATGGGAATATTGTTAAAACAGAATATAATTGGTTTAAAGTATTTGAAGATATTGACATTTGGTTAAATAATTAAATTTTAATACGATAAAAATGAATCAACTCCCAAGAAGCTTTTCAATAATTTTATTTTGTATTGCAATCTGTATGTCATATAGTTGCAGTAACAATTCCAAAAAGCTCAATAACAAAGAGCAGCAAATATTAAATAACCTCAAAAGCAATATTACAGATTCTATTACTTTTTCATTAATTATGGACACAATACATAAGTACTATAAAAACAATAACTTATTATTATCTGAAGCCTATTTACTTTATTCAAAGTTTTATTCGGAAACTAACAATGATTCATCAAATTATTATTTGGAGAAATCTATAGAAATCAGTCAAAGAAATAAATTTGATACCATTTTGATTGATTTATTAATGTATAAACATAAAAGCTATGAAGATGTTGAATTATCATTTAATGATTTGTATAAAGCAGATTCTCTCGCAAATGCATTAAATGACACGTTAAGGATTGCAAAAGTAAATCAGTTGTTAGCTAGTAAATATTACCGACACAAGCCAAAAGAATGTGAAAAGTATTATGAAATTGCCTATAGAAATTTTATGTTAGTTAAAGATACTGTAAATGCAGGATATTGTATCCAGAATATCGGTTTTGCTTATGGAGAACAACTCAACGAATATGAAAAAAGTGCAAAATATATCGAAAGAGCTTATTCTTTATGGATAGAAAAAAGAAATGTCTTTCAACAAGCTAACCTGAAAAAATATCTTGGAATATGTTACTCGAAACTTCAAAACTTTGGAAAGGCTAAAGCCGACATTCTTGAAGGTATTGATAAATTCTATTCTATATATGATACATCAGGCGTTGCGGTTTGTTTGTACGATTTAAGTATTGTTTATGAAGAAGAAAAAAACTTAGATTCTGCTATTTTTTATCAACAAAAGTCGAAAGAATATTGGTATAAAAAAAAGGATATAGGTCGTCTTTTTGCAGTTAATAATAATTTATTTCTTAATTATATACATATTGGTAATAAAGTAAAAGCTGAAATGTACTATAACGAGAATGTCGAATTTTTAAAAAATATGTATATGAGTTCAATATTAACACTTTATTTTTATAATAACTGTATTACTTATTTTACAATATTAAATGATACAGGAAATGTTTTTTTTTACAATGAGAAATTACAACGTTACAAAGATGACCTTGCTAAAAATGGCATTGCAATTCCAAAACTTAATTAAATATCAAAAGAAAAATACTAATTATCTGAACCTCTTATTATTAATCATCCATTGATAAACCTGCATATTCGAAAATACATATTTTTGCATACTATCTGCTTTAATCGGAAAACTATCAATTAAATTTATAGTCGAATTTGATTTGTATTTATACAACTTTTTAGTTTCGTTTTTTGAAATAAATAAAAACTCATTGTCAATACAGCCAATAAACTCTTCATTACTAAAATATGAGTATTTTCTATTTTCATTAAACAAATCAATTCCCATTGTATTATTTGAATATGAAATTCCTAATAATCCTAAAATTGATGGAGCAATATCCATTTGACTTGCTGGCATAGTGTTTACAGATGGCTCGTTTTTTAAATTGTAAAAAATTAGTGGACAATTAACATAAGACATTGGAATTTCATAAGTTCCATCATTACTATTTCCATGATCGCCCATTAAAACAAATATTGTTTCATCGAACCATTTCTGTGACTTTGCATTTTTAAAAAACTCTGAAATTGCCCAGTCTGAATATTCAATCATTTGGCTTTCAATATTGCTTGATTTTGGTTTAAAATCAATATCTTTAGGCAAAACATAAGGTTTATGATTGCTTGCTGTCATAAAAACACTTAAAAATTTGTTATTATTTTCAGCTACTTTATTTAATTCATTTACAGCATATTTAAACATTATATGATCTGGTACTCCCATTGTTCCTTTTACATCCTCTGAATTATAATCTTTTTCAGAAACAATTTTGTTAAAACCATTAGCCGATAAAAAACCTCCAATATTATCAAATTGCTCGTCGTGATTAATGAAGAAAATATTATAATAATTTTCTTTTTTTAGAATATTTGCAAGTCCTTCGTGTGGTTCAAAAATCAACGATTTCATTGGATGAAATTTCTGCAATGAAGGAAAAGAAAATAAAGTAGAGTAAATTCCATTAAAAGTATGAATCCCTGACGAATATGCATTTGAAAAATAAATTGAGCTATCAGCCAAGCTATCAAGAAAGGGTGTAAGACTTAAATTTCCTTTAAATTGCTTTGTATCATAAGCCGATATACTTTCCATTATAATAATTACTACATTTTTCTTCTGTACGTCTGTTTTAGAAGTTATTTTACGGCAAAAAGGTGAAATTAATGTGTCAATATTCTCAGAACCATAAAGTTCCTTTAAATAGTTTATCGCATCACTGTCGTTAATAAGTTTCGTCTGTAAATTTTTATTTTTCATTTCAGTCTTAATGCTATTGGCAACAGTATAAACTGGGTTTAAACCAAGATAATTTAAAAAAGTATTGTCGCAAAAAAAGGCAGTTCCTTCTCTTATTGGACTTTTTATTGAAGTCCTTCCTCTAATTGAAATAAAAATAAGAATTGAAAAAAATAAAAATACAAAAATTCTTAATAATAAGTTAATTGATTGGTCTTTACCAGTGCTTATCTCAGACCTAAATCTTTTAATACTTTTGTTTGATGCAATAATAAACAGAACTGAAAATATTATAAAAGGGAAAATATAAACCCATAACGAAAAATCACCGAAAATCATATCTACAACAAAACTACCATTATCGAACCACGACATTGCAGAGATTGTTAGACGTGAGTAGAACTGATTAAAGTAGGGAATATCAATTGAACTTATCAAAAATGAGAATATTAATAAAACCGAAATGAAGTATTTAATAAATATGATTACAAATTTGTATGGGACTTTTTTCAAAACATAAAACACACTCAAAATCAGAAAAGGGAACGAAAGAATATATGCCATCACAAGATTATCGAAGCGAAAACCCATAATAAATGATTGAAAACAAGTTGAAATGATATTACTCTCAGAAAAATCAAGCTTTGACAAATTAGTTACAAAAAGAATTACTCTGAATAGTGAAAATATTAAAATACCTAATAAATAATATTTTAGAATTAACTTAAGAAATGTTGGCAGAAATTTAAATTTCATTAAGATTTTGAATTTTATTGCAAATTAAACTAAAGCCAAACAATCTTTTGTAATTAATTATTAAAAAGTTTTCTTTGTAATCTTAAAAATTCAAATTATGGCATTAATCGTTGTAGGAAGCGTAGCATTTGACGCAATTGAAACTCCTTTCGGAAAAACAGGTAAAATACTTGGCGGAGCAGGAACATTCATAAGTTTATCATCATCGTATTTTAATATATCTCCAAAATTAATTTCTGTAGTTGGAGGTGATTTTCCTGATGAACATATAAATTTACTAAAAGAGCATAATGTAAATACTGAAGGTCTTCAAGTTAAATCGGATAAAAAAACTTTTTTCTGGTCAGGTAAATATCATGACGATATGAATAGCCGTGATACATTAATTACTGAATTGAATGTATTGGGAGAGTTCAATCCTGTTGTACCTGAATCATTTCAAGGAGCAAGTGTGGTTATGCTTGGTAATTTATCGCCTGATGTTCAACGAAAAGTAATTGAGCAACTTCGAAATCGTCCTGCCTTAATAGTTATGGATACAATGAATTTTTGGATGGATATTGCTCTTGATGAATTATTACGTACTATTAAAATGGTTGATGTAATAACTTTAAACGACGAAGAAGCTCGTCAATTATCTGGTGAAAAATCATTAGTTCTTGCTGCAAAGAAAATTCTGGAATTAGGTCCAAAATATGTAATAATTAAAAAAGGAGAACATGGTGCTTTATTGTTCGACAAAAACAATATCTTTTTTGCTCCGGCACTTCCATTAGAATTTGTATTTGATCCAACAGGAGCAGGAGATACTTTTGCAGGTGGATTTTCAGGATATTTAGCTAAAACACAGGATTTTTCGTTCAATAATATGAAAAAAGCTGTTGTTTACGGTTCAGCTATGGCATCTTTTTGTGTAGAAAAATTTGGAACAGAAAATTTAGTTGGACTTAATGATAAAATTATAAACGAAAGATTTAAGAAATTTGTGGAACTAATAAATTTTTAATCAGACTGTGTCTTTACAGTCAAGAGTTTGATTCAAAATGTTCGAGTTTAAGGCTTGCGAAGTTTTGAAAATAAAGGAATTTACTTTTGTAAATGACTGTTTTCAAAACAAGCATAACGATGAAATCGGGCATTATAGACAGACTCTAATCAGTCTTCTTTTTCTGCATCAGCACAATAACCTCTAAGAATTCCTCTTTCTGAATTTCTTACGAAATCTAGTATTTGATCACGATCTTTTGTGGCTTCAATATTAGCCTCAATATAGCTGAGTGCTTGAGTAACATTATTGCCTTTTAAATATAAATGTCGGTAAACATCTTGAATTACTTCAATTTGTTCATTTGTAAATCCTCTTCTTTTTAATCCAATAGTATTAATTCCAGCAAATGCTAATGGATTTCGTGCAGCTTTAACAAACGGTGGAATATCTTTTCCAACTAATGAGCCTCCTGAAAGCATAGTGTGAGCACCAATAGTTACAAATTGATGTATAGCAGATAATCCACCAATAATAGCATAATCTTGAATATTAACATGACCGGCTAAAGTAGTAACATTTGCAAGAATACAATGATTTCCAATATAACAATCATGAGCAATATGAGCATAAGCCATTATTAAACAATTATCTCCTACAACAGTTTTATTTGATGCTTTAGTTCCTTTATTAATAGTCACACATTCGCGAATTGTAGTATTGTTTCCAATCTCTGCTGTTGTATATTCTCCTTGATATTTTAAATCTTGAGGAATTGCACCAATTACAGCTCCTGGAAAAACTTTGCAATTTTCACCAATTCGGGAACCTGCAAAAATACTTACATTTGGACCAATCCACGTTCCACTTCCTATTACAACATCTTTGTCGATTGTGGTAAATGGCTCAATAACAACATTATCTCCTATTTTTGCATCTTGGTGAATATACGCTAAAGGGTGTATCATTTATTTTATTTTAATTTTTTGCTATTTGTGCCATTAATTCACCTTCCATAACAAGATTTTCGCCAACAAAAGCTTGACCTCTCATTGATGCTATTCCTCGTCTAATAGGAACAATTAATTCTAATTTAAAAACTATTGTATCGCCTGGAACTACTTTTCGCTTAAACCTAACATTGTCAATTTTAAGAAAATATGTAGAGTAATTTTGTGGATCAGAAACAGAACTAAGTACTAATATACCACCTACTTGTGCCATAGCTTCAATTTGTAAAACCCCAGGCATTACAGGCTCTGCTGGAAAATGTCCATTAAAGAAATTTTCATTGACAGTTATATTTTTAATTCCTATTACAGATTTATCATCCATAAATAGAATTTTATCGACAAATAAGAACGGAAATCGATGAGGTAATAAACTCTTAATCTTTGCAATATCCATAACTGGAGTTGCATTCAAATCTATATCAGGAGCAGAATTACGTAATTTTTCTTTTTTAATTATTGCTCTAATTTTTTTTGCAAATTCAACATTTGATAAATGTCCCGATTTTCTAGCAATAATTCTGCCTTTGATTGGCATTCCTACAAGAGATAAATCACCAACTAAATCTAATAATTTATGTCGAGCTGGTTCATTATGAAAAGTCAAAGGTTTGTCGTTTAAAATTCCTGGAGCATCTAATTTAACTCGTGGTTTTTTAAATAAATCGGCTAATCTGTCAAGCTCATCCTGAGGAAGTAACTTGTCAACTATTACAATAGCATTTTCTAAGCCACCGCCTTTTATTAAATTATTATTAACTAAGTATTCTAATTCATGAAGAAATACAAAAGTTCTACAACCTGAAATTTCGTCTTTAAAATGATCTAAGCCTTGCATACTTGCATTTTGAGCCAATAAAACATTTGACTTATAATCAATTATCACACTAAGATTTAGTTTTGAATCGGGTATAGCAATAATCTCAATATCATTTTTATCGTCTTTATAAACGACATTATTTTTAATTTCGAAATATTTTTTTTCAGCAGTTTGTTCCGTTATTCCGGCATTTAATATAGAATCGACATAAATTTTTGAACTTCCGTCTAATATTGGTAATTCTGGACCATTAATTTCGATTAATGCATTATCAATTTCTAAACCATATAATGCTGCAAGAATATGTTCAACTGTATAAACTCTGGCTCCATTTTCTTCAAGTGTTGTTCCTCTGGACGTGTCAACTACATTATCAACTAATGCATTTATAATTGGTTGTCCTTCAATATCAATTCTTTGAAATCTGTATCCATGGTTTTCTGGTGCTGGTAAAATATTAATTTCGACAACATGACCAGTATGAAGTCCTATTCCATTTATTTTTACAGATTTACTTAAAGTTTTTTGCAAGTCTTTCATAAGAATAATAAGCACTAAATTAAAAAACGTTGCAAGTTAGAATAAAATAGGAAATCATAAAAAAACAGAATCAATAAGTTATTAATAATTTAAAGTTAATAGGTTGATAAGTTAAAGGATAATGCAAATATTATTCTCCCAATTTTTCTTTTAAAAAGTTAAGCTCTCTTTGTAATTCATTGATTTGCTTGACAATATCTGGCAAATTTCTGAATGTAACATAAGCTTTTTGATATTGACCAACTTTAAAAGAAGGAGACCCTTGAACTTGCTCGTTTTCTGTTTCAATGCTTGAACCTACTCCAGATTGTGCAGCGATTTTAACTCCGTCTGCTATTCTAATGTGACCAACTATTCCAACTTGTCCACCAATCATACAATTTTTTCCGATTTTAGTTGAACCTGAAATGCCTGTTTGTGCAGCAATAGCCGTATTTTCTCCAATTTCAACATTATGTGCAATTTGGATTAAATTGTCAAGTTTTACTCCTTTTCGTATAATTGTTGACCCTAAAGTAGCTCTGTCAATGGTTGTGTTAGAACCAATTTCTACGAAATCTTCAATCACAACATTTCCAACTTGTGGAATTTTTTTATAATTATTGTCTGCACTTTGAGCAAAGCCAAAACCATCTCCACCAATAACAACTCCTGAATGAATTGTGCAGTCGTTTCCAATTACACAATGTGAATAAATTTTTACTCCTGGAAATATTGTAACATTTTTTCCAATTTTTACATGATCGCCTACAAAAACCTGTGGATGAATTTTAGTATCGTCGCCAATTGTTACATTTTTAGAGATGTATGAAAAACTTCCTACATAAACTCGTTCGCCTGTTTTTGCAGATTCATCAATAAATGAATACTTTTCAAAGCCAGTTTTATTTGAAGTAATTTTATTATAAATTTCCAGTAACATAGCAAATGCCTGATAAGCATTTTCAACTTTAATTAATGTTGGTTCAAGCTTACGATGTGGAGTAAAGTCATTGTTTACTATTACAATTGAGGATTTTGTTGTGTATATGTACTTTTCATAAATTGGATTTCCAAGAAAAGTAATAGTTCCTGGGATGCCTTCTTCAATTTTTGCAATTGTATTTACCTTTACTTCAGCATCGCCAATTACAGTACCATGAACTAATTCTGAGATATATTTTGCAGTGAATTCCATTTATTGAATCTTAATTTGCTAACTTATTGTATTTAATACACTCTGTTTCGACTTAACCCTTATATTGTTTAGAAAAAATCTACTAACTTAAATAGCATAAATAATATTTCTTTACAATTTTAGATAAAACTGAAATATTCAGCATATCTGAAGCTTCTGCAATATCAATTATCTCGCCATTATTAGATAAAATATTAATTTTGTCGTCTTTCGGGCTATAAGTATTATTTGTTATTTCACCTGTAAACACAAAATATTCAGCTTCTTTTATACTAATATTTAACTTTTCGGTTAAATCAATTTTCAATTGATAGAGTTCACTTTCGCAAAAAGGTTGCTTCTGAAATTTTATTTTTAATAATTTTCTATTAACAATGCCTTTACAAAGAGTTGATAAAACAATATCAGAATGCTCAGTCCAAACTTTTATTGATGAAATAATATCATAATCATCTAGTTTTGCAAAATTCTCAATTACAGCACAATCGTTCTTAAAATCTTCTATTCCTTTTTGTGATGTCAAAAAATATTGTAATGCTGGAGTTGCAAATAATAATTCACCATTAATTGTTAGTTCTTTTGCTCTATTTAAAATCTTAACCAATAATTGTTCGGCTGATAAAACGGTTTTATGTAAATAAACTTGCCAAAACATTAATCGTCGTGCAATCAAAAATTTTTCAATTGAATAAATCCCTTTTGACTCTACCACAAGATTATCGTTGTGGATATTAAGCATTTTTATTATTCTATCTGAACTAATTACTCCTTCTGAAACACCTGTAAAAAAACTATCTCGCTTTAAATAATCAAGTCTGTCAACATCTAATTGTCCTGAAACTAATTGATGTAGAAAATGTTTTGAATATTTATTTTTAAAAATTTTTATAGCCAAACTCAGTTTTCCATTAAATTCCTGATTAAGGTTTTTCATAAATATTAATGAAATTTCTTCGTGGCTAATATTCTCAACAATTGAATGTTCAAGTGCGTGTGAAAAAGGACCATGACCTATGTCGTGTAGTAAAACAGCGATTATAACTGCTTCTTCCTCCTCTTCGGTTATAATATTCCCTTTATATCTAAGAATATCAATAGCACTTTTAGTAAGATGCATTGCTCCTAAAACGTGTTGAAAACGATTGTGAATTGCTCCCGGATAAACATAATAAGTTAATCCTAACTGCTTGATTCTCCTTAGTCTCTGAAAATATTTATGTTCAATAATATCGAATACAATTCCTGGCGGAATATTTATAAATCCATAAACAGGATCATTAACGATTTTGCGTTTATTAGGCTTTAAGTCAGACAATTTTAGATATTTATATCAATTAAAAAAACACAGTGTTTCTTTAGAAAAGTTCAAGAAAGAGGCTTTCGCAGTTTTGAAAATAAGGAGTTTACGAATGTAAATGACTGTTTTCAAAACCAGAGTAACGAAATTATTGGAGT
>Ga0154347_1221_pt2 | contig 11436 bp, 11 predicted proteins | sample RifGroA2_FD_115875 | JGI IMG/M metagenome (GOLD analysis project Ga0154347, IMG submission 115875) | Bacteroidetes bacterium GWA2_31_9
TTACCTCAGTTCCTTTTTGAAGATAAAGTATTTCCATTGTGCTTACATCCGGATTTGGAATAGGCTTGCCATCAACTGTCAATAATTCTGATTTTTTAATAATCAAAGTGTCATTACTAAATGAAAGTTGTTTGTTTATTGTATCTCCTTTGTATATGTATCTCATATAGAAGAAATTATTCTTGTCCATTGGAAAAAGTACTGGGTTTATTTTAATATCAACCTTATCGATAATTGCATATTTGCCACTAAAATGATTTTCTAAATCCATAATATTTAACATTGAACCTCCTCTTGAGCTGATGTTACTCATTGCAGGACTTAAATTTGCCTTTGCAAATGCAAGGTTTGCATTGCTTGGCATTAAAATAAACCTTCCCTTTTCAGAATTTGTTACAGCTGCTCGGGCATTGTTGGTCTCGAAAGACAATTCGTCATTTTCGCCAAAGATTGTTCCCATTTGTAGTACTGCATTTGATTTTTGTAGTAGAATTGTTCCACTTACTTTTATTACTTTATAGTCGGAATTTTGCCCAAAAGACATTAGACTTATAAAACCAACAAACAGAATTAGTACAAGTTTTCGTAACATAAATTAATGTTTAGTTATATTATATTCAAATTTATAATTTTTTTTAAGATTCATTGCAATAATTTTTAGAAACAAGTTTTAAGTTTTATCCATTATTTTTTATAATATTGCTTTTCATTCATTAAAATTATATAATGAGAGGTATAATTTTTTCAATTTTTCTACTTTTTGCCTTTATAACGTTATTTTCTCAGAATATACATGTTATAGATAGCTTAAAGAAAGTTTGTTCAACCTATGAACCTGATACAAATAAGATTAATTTATTCAATAAGCTTTCGTGGGCTTATGGTAAAAAGCTAGATACTGCATTAATGTACTCTGATAGTGCATTATCATTATCAAATAAATTAAATTTCAGACCAAAAATTCAGGAAACACATTTCAAAAAAGGACTTTTATATTACAATCATGCCAAGTACAGTAAAGCCTTATCGAACCTTTTTATGTCCTTAAGAATAGCTGAGGAATTAAAGTTAATTGATAACCAATCGCAGTCGGCATTTCAAATAGCAAATGTTTATAAAGATCAAGGAACTTATGATAAGGCTTTATCTTTTTATAATCAATCACTTGAGCTTGATAAAAAATATAATAATCGTAATGGTGAAGCAAGTTGCTTAAATAATATTGGATTAGTACATTGGATGCAAGACTCTTATGAGGTTGCACTTGATTACTTTCTAAAATCAATGGCAATAAAAGAGCAACTTGGCGATAAAAAAGGAATTGCTGGTGGTTACGTAAATATTGGAATAATTTATTATTCAATTAAAAACTATGATAAAGCAATTGAGTATTGGGAAAAAAGTCAGGTGATTTGCGAAGAATTGCATGATGATAGAGCAATTGTTGAGGTTTTAAATAACCTTGGTGCTGTTTATAGCGAACGAAAAGATTATGAAAAAGCACTTGTTTATTTATACAAATCTCTGAAAATAAAGGAAAAAATTGGTGATAGAAAGGCAATATCAATGACATATTCTAATATTGGTGAAGTATTTATGATGAAAAAAGATCCAAAAAATGCGTTGGAATATTTCAATAAAGCAATAAAAATTAATGAAGAGATTCAAGACTTTGATGGTTTAGCAAGTGCAAATTTAAGTATTGCAGGCTATTTCAAGGAAATGAAAGATTATGAAAAAGCATTAGAATTTGCAAATAATGGTTTAGAAACTTGTAAAAAAATAGGAGCTTTAAGTAAATTAAAATCTGCATACTTAATGGTTTCAGAGATTTATGAATTAAAGGCTGATAATGCCAATGCTTTGGCAAACTATAAGTTGTTTTATGAAATTAGTGATTCAATTTATGACAAAAATAATTCAGATAAATTAGCTGAAGTACAAACAAAATATGAAACAGAAAATAAAGAAAAAGAAATTGAATTATTGAATAAAGATAAGGTTCTTCAGGATAATGAGTTAGCAAGACAACAAATATTAACAATTGCATTTATTATATGTTCAATTTTTATTTTAATTATTGCATTCGTAATATTCAATAGATATAAATTAAAAAAGAAAACAAATGATGAACTTACATATCAAAACCTTGTAATAGAACAGCAAAAGGAAGAATTAACAGTTCAAAAAGATTTACTAATTAATACCAATTACGATTTAACAAAGAAAAATTTATTAATAACCGACAGTATTAATTATGCAAAGAGAATTCAAGACGCTCTTTTTCCAACAGAAAGTTATATTTCAAATTACATAAAAGAATATTTTATTTATCTGTCTCCAAAAGCAATAGTTAGTGGCGATTTTTACTGGTTTTATGCAGTCGATACAAATAATCTTTTTGTTGCAGTTGCCGATTGTACCGGACATGGTGTACCTGGAGCGTTTATGAGCATGATAGGAAATACATTGCTAAATGAAATAATTGTCGAAAATAGAGAGTATGACACAAGTACGATTTTAGAAAAATTAAATTCAAGAATACTACATGTTATTAGTCAGAATGATGAAGGTGAATTAAGCCATATTGATGGCATGGATATTACAATAATAAAAATTGATGTCCTCAATAGCAGTTTGTTTATTGCTGGAGCAAATCAGTCGGCTTATATTGTTTCAGATAATCAATTAATAACAATTGATGGCGATTTGCATTCTATTGGAGGAGGATTAAGATATAATGTAAATGCTAAATTTGCAACTCAACAAATTCCTTATATTAAAGACTCAACCAATATTTACTTATTATCTGACGGCTTTCAAGATCAGTTTGGAGGTTCAGAAAATAAAAAATTTATGGTTTCTAATCTACAAAAAGTATTATTAAAATGTTCTACATTGGATTCTTTTGATGAACAAAAAAAATATTTTGCTGATACTTTTAATAACTGGAAAGGCTCTAAAAAACAAATAGATGACGTTTTGATTTTTGGATTTAAAGTTTAAAAAACTTATTGTATAAATCATAAATCAGCATAGTAATTCTTAAATCAGTTTGTCATTTTTTTTAAAATTATAATTTTGCCAAATATTATAATTTAAATCTCATGAAAAGTAAAATACTTACTCTAATTGTTGCATTAACTTGTTCAATTCATTTTTCATTTTCTCAAGTAACTGAAGGAGAAAAAAAACTTAGAACACATGAAGCAGATACAATAGTTGGCTGGAAAAAGGGTGCTGTTGTAACAATAACATTTTCTCAAACTTCGCTTAAAAATTGGGCAGCAGGTGGCGAGAATTCAATTTCAATTAACAGTTTAATGAGCTTATTTGCAAATTATAAAAATAAAAATACTTCTTGGGACAACTCTCTTGATGTTGGGTATGGTCTTTTAAGACAAGGTAAAGATGCTGATTTTATGAAGACAGACGATAAAATCGACTTCCTTTCAAAATTTGGAAAAACTGCTTTCAAAAATTTTTATTGGGCAGCTTTACTAAATTTTAAAACTCAAATGACCGACGGATTTAATTATCCAAACGATAGTGTCAGAATATCCGGACTATTTGCTCCTGCATACCTACTTGGTGCTGTTGGGATGGACTATAAACCTTCTGAAAAATTCACTGCTTTTCTTGCCCCAGTAACAGCTAAAATGACTTTTGTTAATGACCAAACTCTTGCCGATGCTGGTGCATTCGGTGTTGAAGCTGCTGTATTTGACGATTTGGGAAATATTACAACTAAAGGAAAAACATCAAGAGCTGAGTTTGGAGGTTATTTAAGAATAATGTTTAAGTCTGAAATTTTTAAAAATGTGAGTTTACAATCAAAAATAGATTTATTCTCAAACTATTTAAATAATCCACAAAATGTGGATGTTAACTGGGAAACCTTAATTGCACTGAAAGTTAATAAGCTTATTACAGCTACAATTACAACAAACTTATTATACGACGACGATGTTGATATTCAGTGGACAGACAAAGATGGGATTGAACACTTTGGACCAACTACTCAATTTAAAGAAGTATTAGGAGTCGGAATATCGTATAAATTTTAAAAGAAAATTATTCCTCATCTTCAGTCGGTGGTCCATTGTGTGGTCCAGGACCTCTATGACCTCCTCCTTGACCCAACTGTTTTAATAAATGATTTTTAAACTGACGTTCAGCCTGATAAAGTTTTATTAGCTTTTGAGACGACAACACTTTTTTAAATTTTGTGTGATATTCTTCCATTAATTTGGCTTCGTCTGTTTCGTGTTTAATGAAATTATCTGCTAGCTCCTCGGCTTCTTTATCGGTAAGAACAGTGGTTTCGTCTTTGCACGATTTCATAAGACTTTTGCGGTCTTTCATTAATTCTTCGCGAGCTTTATCATATTCGTTATAAACTGGCCAGAATTTTTGAGCTTCATCTGACGACAAGTCAAGTTTTTCGGTAATAAAAGCAACTTTCATTGCTTTAAGTTTTTCTTTTCTATTGGTTTGATTGTTTTGCGAAAATGCACTACAGATTGTAAACTGTAATATAAAAATATAAGCAAGTAGTTTCATAATATTATTGTTTAATTGTATTCGTTATAAATTGATTGCTCGTCTAAATCTTCGTCGTTTAAATATTCATAAATTCCATCTTGATTGGTCGATATGTAAGAAATATCTCCAGTTTGATTCGCTAAATAAAAGTCAGTAATTTGGTCATCATCTAGTTCAATATCTCCATTTAATATTAACTCCGAAATTTCATTATTGTTAAGATTTATAATTGATTTATCTGAATTTGAAAATTTGTATAAACCAAAAATCATAACTAATATTAACACAACTCCCAGTGAATAAGCTAGTATTGGTTTAAAAACAAACTTATTGGCTTTAACCTGATTTGGGTTTTGAATCCTATTTTGAATTTTCAGAGATAAATCGTCGAAATACTCTACGGGAACTTCAAAAGAGTTCTTTTTATTTTCTTCGTTTAGTATGTTTTTTGCCATTGACATATTTTTTAGACTTCTATAATTGATTACGGTTTAAATGTTTTCAAAATATTTTTCAATTTTTTTTACGGCATGATGATACGAAGCCTTTAATGCTCCAACTGATGTTCCTAAAACCTCTTCCATATCTTCGTATTTCATTTCCTCAAAATATTTCATATTAAATACTATACGTTGTTTTTCGGGCAAAGTTAAAATAGCTTTTTGAAGTTTTTTCTGAATTTCGTCGCCTGTAAATAAGCTATCGGTTTCGATGTGGTTTGTGAGTTCTTTTTCAACATCATTAATAGGAATGAAAAATCTTTTGCGTTTTTTATTGAGAAATGTAAGAGCTTCGTTTGTTGCAATTCTGTATAACCATGTATAAAGTTGCGATTCTTCTCTAAAATTATCAAGACTTTTCCATGCTTTAATAAAAGTATTCTGAACTAAATCATCAGAGTCTTCGTGTGTAATTACAAGACGACGTATGTGCCAGTAAATGCGTTGCTTATATTTGTTTACGATAAGACTGAATCCATAATTTTTTGAATCAGGATTGTGGAAAATTTTCAGAAGTTCCTTGTCGTTATTTTTTTCGTCAGCCAAATTAAACTTTGTTATTTAAAAAATACCACAGAGACACGGAGAGCAAAGAGTTTCTCAGAGATTATGATTTTGGCAATTTTGCAAATTCTTCTGTTACTAATGAAACTAATTGCTCTTTAATATTTTCTGAATTAAAATTTATTAATAAAACTAAAAGTATTTCTCTATGTTCTCTGTGTCTCAGTGGTAATCTTATTTTCTGGCAATGACTTTTAAAGCTGCATCAACAATATTTGGAACATCTAAACCGAATTTTTTCATCAAATCGTCTGGAGTTCCACTTTCGCCAAACTTATCATCAACAGCAACCATTTCGAGTGGTGTAGGCAATTTTCTGCAAAGTAATTGAGCAATACTATCGCCAAGTCCGCCATTCATCATGTGTTCTTCTGCTGTAACTACAGCTTTTGTTTTCATTACAGATTCTAAGACTGCTTTTTCGTCCAAAGGTTTAATCGTGTGAATATTTATTATTTCGGTTGAGATACCTTTTTGTTCTAAAATTTCACAGGCTTGTAATGCTTTCCAAACCAAATGACCTGTTGCAAAAATAGTTACATCTTTGCCTTCATTTAGCAAAAGAGCTTTTCCAATTTCAAATTTTTGTTCAGCTGGAATAAAAATAGGAACTTTTGGACGACCAAAACGAAGATAAACGGGGCCTTCATACTCAGCAATTGCAATTGTTGCAGCTTTTGTTTGATTATAGTCGCAAGGATTAATAACTACCATATTTGGAAGCATTTTCATAAGTCCAAGATCTTCCATAATTTGGTGAGTTGCACCATCTTCGCCAAGAGTAATTCCGGCGTGAGAAGCACAAATTTTTACGTTTTTATTTGAGTATGCAATTGCTTGACGAATTTGGTCGTAAACTCTTCCGGTTGAGAAGTTTGCAAATGTTCCTGTAAAAGGAATTTTTCCGCCTATCGTAAGTCCTGCCGCAATTCCTATCATATTTGCTTCTGCAATTCCAACCTGAAAAAATCTTTCAGGAAATTCTTTAACAAAAGCATCCATTTTTAATGAACCTATAAGGTCGGCACAAAGTGCAACAACATTTGGATTAGTTTTTCCAAGTTCAAAAAGTCCGTCGCCAAATCCCGAACGTGTATCTTTTTCGCCTGTAATTGGATATTTTTTCATCTGTTTATATTTTTTAAGTATTTGATTTTTAATTAATTATTTTCGCCACAGATTCGCAGATTTCTTTTATAATTTCTTCAAATAATTAACACAGAAGAAACAACCTTTGGTTGTTTCAAATCTGTGAAAATTTCCCGAAGTAAATTCGGGACAAGTCGTGCAATCTGTGGCTAGCCTCTTTTTTATAATCATTCCTTTTCCAATTTTATCGGAACAAGTTCCCGAAAATTCGGGATAAACTGTGTGTTTATTATTAATCATGGGCGTTTCATTATATAAAATTTATTATTATAAACTAACTGATATTGAACCCCCTGTAGTTATTTTAAAATTCTTCTCCACAGTATAAAATGTTTGTTTTGAATTTCTTGCTCGATAAACAACTCGATAATCTCCCGGCTGTAAAACTATAGTTTGTTTTGTAACATTTGGGTCGATATTGCAAACCCACTGAATTTCTTTTTCCAATTCTAAATATATACTTCCGTATCCTTGCGAAATCATTAACAGAGTTACCATTCCGGGTTTAGGAATTTGAACAGTTGTTGTAGTACTTTGCTTTATTTCTACACTCGCAATTATTCGTGGAAGTGTGAGAATTTCTAAATCGTATTTGCCAATTATATATTTTTCAAGAACATTTGCAGGCTGAACATTTAATGTATTCATTTCGCCAGACTTTCTGATAATTGCATTCAGGTTTTGATAATTATTTGCTCCTTCTAGTTTCATTTGCAAATATCCTTGTGGACAATCTGCCGGAATTATTGTGTGCTTTCCTGATGTAAGTGCAATACTATCAACTGTTACAGGTGGAATTGTATGAACAACCATTTTGTAAGTCAAAAGGGGGTCAAGCTCAACAGTATCGGGATTTCCACGAAAGTTCATGGTGTGAATATAGTTGTATTTTAACAAACCCGAAAACGAATCATAAAACGACATATTTACATCTGTTTCAGTTGGCTTGCCAAATTGGTCTAGCAAATTCACTTGTGCAGTAGTTTTGTTCAAGGCATCAGAAATTATAAGTCCTAAAATATCGCCAAATTGCTTTTCATTGTCGGCATCGTAAAATTTTCCAATACATTCAAACGATTTTTTGAATTGCAAATCAAGCCCGATTCCTATAACAAAAGGTCGCAAAGCTATTCCTTTTTTTTGAAGTTCGAGCGAAATTTTGCATGGGTCGCCATCGCAAGCCTCAACGCCATCGGTAATTAAAATAATAATGTTTCTGCAATTTGGTATTGGAGGAAAATCGTTTCCGCAAAGTTCAAGTGAATGTGCAATTGGAGTTGTTCCTTTTGGTGTAATAAATCTGAGTTTTTGTCTTATTCGTGTTCCATTATTTGGAGCAAAAGCAACTTCGAGTTTTGTATCTTCACAATCTTGTGGTGGCACTGGACTTTGATGTCCGTAAATACGTATAGCCATCATTACATTTGGCAATTGCTCAAGACTATCGACCATTTTAATCAGGAAATTTCGGGCAATATTTATTTTTGTATCGGTTTCCCATTCTCCGAGCATGCTTTGAGAGGCATCGAATACAAAAAGGATTCGGGTTGTTGGTTTTTTTTCTTCTGGCTTTTGGGAGAAAGAGTTATAAGTTATAAAGTTAAAAGTTATAAAGAGGAAAAAAAGTTTATATAAAATTCGTTTGATATTCATTTATTATAATTTGCTAAATTCATTTTTAACTCAAATTCTAAAGCGGTTATAACATTATTTATAAAAGAAATCTTTTTGTCATAATAGTACTAATTGTTCATTTTTGATTTTGTCAGGGTATTGTTGCCAAATTTTACCATTTAAGATTTTTCCGTTTTCTTTTTTATTTCGTTTTATTTTATCTGCACCCCATGTTCCCCATTGCTTAAAGAAAAATGCAATATTATTTGCTTCACATTGTTCTTTAATATTTAAAACCCAACTTGAATCCATTGGTCTTGCTCTATTTCCACTTTCACCTCCAACAATAACCCAATCAATATTTTGCAAATTTATTTTCCCAATATCTTCTAATAATGGCTCAACTGAAAGAAATAATACGGAAGCTTTTAGTTTTCTTAATTTGTCAATTCTTGGCAATCCATCATTTTTATTTTCAACAGTTACTCCAAGCCAAATGTTTTTCGGAATATTTTTACTTTCTAAATATTCATACATTCTATCAGCACGTTTTGTAAGAATTTGATAAACATGTTGTGGCGTTCTTTTTATTACATCAAATATTTTGTCTAAGTATTCTTCTGGCATTTCTTCATGAAAAATGTCACTCATTGAATTAACAAAATAAACTGTTGGCTTTTTTCTGTTTATTGGCTCATTTAATCTGTCTTGTACTATATTAAAATTAAAGCCGTTTTCATATCCATTTACTTTCATTGCCTGAAGTCGAATAGCCATTATTTCGGCATAACAATTTTTACAACCGGCACTAATTTTTGTACAACCAGCTGAAGGATTCCATGTTGCTTCTGTCCATTCAATTTTTGTAGCCATAATTATTTAAGTGTAATTATTATTTTTTTATCACATTTTTTGTAATATTCATATCCTAAATAAAATGAACCTTTTCTTGCTAAATCTCTCTTATTTAAATCAGTAACATTAATTTTTTTTTCATTTTGTAAATTTCGTAATACTTCATTTGAATGTTTTTTAAGAAAATTATTTTTTAGAGTAAATAGATATAATTCAATGTTATTTACTGCATCTTTTTCTGTTATGAAGTTTAAAATTAACTTTTCTAATTTTTCATACTGTTCCAATTTGTTATTCTCTTTGTCAACTTCGTCAAATAAAGAGGGTTGCTTTGGCTGTTCAAACCCTTCTCCATGTTCGTCATTCAATAACCATTTTACCTCTAAGATTTTTTCTAATCCATAAATATTTGGAGTTAAAAAAAATAACGCATAATAATGATTTTTGTTATCTCTTTGAATGTAATATGAAGTTGCATAAAACTTATCGTTGAAAGTCAATGCAATACGAATATATTCTATCAAATCTTTTTCTTCAGATAATTTATTTTTATAAATTGGATGTTCTTTATCGGGGAAAAAACTTTCAATAAAATCTTTCAAAGCTTGAACATTATTTTTTTCTTCTTCATCAAGAACACAATTTGCAAATCTATATATTTGAGAAATTGGGAGAAATAGTATAACTTCTGTATTTCGTTTGTTTTGAACTAAATTTTCTATAAGTTCTTTTTTTATATTTTTATATCCATACGGGTCAATTAGAATTAGATTCCTATCTTTTGTAGTTTGTGAGTTTATTTTACAATATATGTCTGTTAGAAATTCAATAGCATCTTTATTTTGAAAGTCAAGTTTACAAACACCTTTACTTTGACTTTCTAAATATTGTTTAACTTGTTCAACCTTTCCTTTTTCCAAATCATTAATAAAAAGATTAATAGGTGTAAGTGGTTTATTTAATTTTAATGTATTTTCATAACTTTCTTTTATTGCATCAAATGCAAGAATTGGACTTCCTTTTTTTCCATCTTCATAAATTCCTGTACCACAAAAAACATCAAATATATTTATACTTGTAGTAAAATCAGCTAATTGTAAAATTGGAATATATCTCTTCAAATAATCCTTATAAAAATCAAGTTTAGCTTGAGAATGAGGAAGTATTACTTTTCGAGCATCTATTTTTTTTGTTTTTTTCATTAATTATAAATCTTAACTAACCCAATTCACCTTTTTAAGTTCTCGTTTTATTCCTCTTTTGTATTTATATTTTGGGTATCCAACTATCAAAGATACAACAACATCGTGATTTTCGGGTATTTGGAATATTTTTTTTAACTTTTTGCTTTTGTTTAGGGCTGCGGGTACAAGTCCAATAATTGTTGCACCAAGTCCAAGTGCTTGAGCTGCAAGTGCTGCAAAAGTTACAAATATATGAGAATCTTCTTTATGTTCTTCGGAGTCTTTATGTGCATGAAAAATCAATAATGTGTGTGCTCCACGTGTAATTCCATCGTATTCATAAGAATATTCTTTATAAATTCCTTTTTCAATTCGTGGAAGCAAATGATTATTGAGTGTATTTAAGGTGTGTTGTCCTTTTTTTAATTTTATCATCGTTCGCATAATCGGGTTATGAAGCCAGCCCCCAAGTTTGTCGAAAAAAGCCGACATTAATGGAAGTGCTTCCATAATTTTTTCACGATTATTAATTACTGTAACTTCAACATGATGATGTGAATCGCCATGTGAAGCCTGCGAAACCGCAAACAGAATTTTTTCAATTTCTTCTTTACTAACAGGTTTTGGTTTAAAACGACGAACCGAACGACGATGTTCTACTATTGAAAAAAAATCGTTTGAATCGGAAAATTCAAAAAAATCTTTTTCGTATTTCAGTCCTTTCGCAAACACCGATTTTGTATTGCAAACAGCCATACATTGTCCGCAACCTAAACACAAATGAAGAAAATCGTCTTTAAACTCAATTTTGTTTTCGGATTTTTTTAATACCAATGCAGGACATACTTCAACGCAATTTCCGCATTTTGAGCAGGTTTCGGGGTTAATGTAAAAATCTGGCATATTTTAAGTTACTTAGTTATATGTTATTGAGTTACATTAGAAAAAGAGATTGCTTCGTTCCTCGTAATGATGCGAAACTACAAACTTCAAACAACAAACCTCAAACATCTTAATAATCCCCC
>Ga0154347_1283_pt1 | contig 11384 bp, 11 predicted proteins | sample RifGroA2_FD_115875 | JGI IMG/M metagenome (GOLD analysis project Ga0154347, IMG submission 115875) | Bacteroidetes bacterium GWA2_31_9
ATTAGCATATGCTATACTCCATATAACAGTTTGTGCTACTGTTGATGTATATTGATTTGCCCAGATTATTACTCCATTATTATCAAATTTTGCTAAAAAAAGATTTCTTGTGATTAATCCACCTGGATGTATTAAAGTGATTTGTGGATCTGGTGCTTCGCCTAAAGTTAAATTTGCTGTTCCAAAAAAACCGCCTAATACTAAGTTATCATCATTATCAAATGCTATTGAGTAACCAAATGATGCTACTGTTGACTGTCCAATATTCTTTGTCCATACTAAATTACCTGTTGAATTATATTTAGCCAAAAATACATCTGCAAATGCAGTTGAGGTTAAATTAACACTTGCTAAAGTTACATCTTCAAATGCACAAGTGCCGGTAAAACCTCCTGTTATATATACATTTCCACCTGCATCTAATGCGATTCCAAATGGACTTTCATGTCCTACACTTCCTGCTCGGACTGCCCACGACAATACTCCTGTTTTATCATATTTGCATAAGAAAATATCTCTAGTCCCAGCACTGTAAGTATTTAAAGTTGTTGCACCGAATGTAATATTATTAGTATAAAATCCTAAAACATATACATTATCAGATGCGTCTATAACACTTTTTCGTGATTCTAAGGCTGCACCAATATGTGAGCCTTGTTGAGCCCACTCCCAATTTTGAGACATTCCCAAAAAAGGGAGAAATATTAGAATTATTAAATATTTCATTTGAAATATTAAGAATTAGGAAATGTAGCACTAGACTCAGTACCTGATCCTGGACCACCTTGGGTTTCGTTAAAATTTAAAGTAGTCAAAGTAGGTGTTAGCCATTCTTTCTTTTCTAATCCAGTTTTTTCTTCATTAATATTTTTCATATTTTTTTGTTTTTTTAAGAAAAATAAGCAATTATTTTGTATTTATCTGAATTGCTTTTATTATTTATATTAACCCAAGCATGAGCATTTAAACTTGAATAATTATTTTTATAAACTCCAAGATATAGCATATTTTTTATGCTTCTTTTATCCAACATTTTTTTTAATACAATTGAGTTTACTAAGCATTTTGTTCTAAACGGAATAATCAATTTGGCTCGTCTTATAGCACTAATTACATCATCATAATTATAATTTGAATTTTCATCTAAACTCATTTCTTTCATATAATTTCCAATGTAATTATGATAGTATTTTAGTGGTAAAATTTTTACAAAAAAAATTGTTTTCAAAAATAAAAATAAAGCTTCTATTAACATTAGTTTTTCGTTTATAGAAATCCTAGTGAATTTAATTGTATTTACTATAACTTTTTTTAAAAGCATCAAATTAAATCAATTAAACTATTTTTATAAAAATCATTTACTATTTGTAATGTTTCTTTTTCACACAACGAATAATCAACATTATATTCGGAAAACAAAATTTTAACTATCTCTTCAATTTTTTTTGGATTTTCAAGAATACTCCAAATCTTACTTGCAGTATAATTTAAACCATAATATGAACTATTATCCAAACTCATTAACACTATTTCTCCATCTAGTGAGGAAGATACAATGTTTTTTTTTTGAACAATAATGTCATTTTGATTTATCATCACAAAAAATAAACGTTAAATGTAATGATATTTTTGCATTACTTCAAAATTTGAATTAATAATTTGTTCTGATTGTTTTTTACTTAATTCCTTTTTCCAAGCATTAGACTCTCCTTTTCTAAAAAAAGTTTCCGCTTTGATTGGTTTTTCTTTAAACCCATATTTTTTTTCTTGATTTTGTAGCTCCTTAAATGATGAGAATTCTAATGATTGTAATAATTTTTCGTTGTTTATAGGCACTTTAAGAAAGTTTAAGATTTTTTCAAAATTTTCTTTTGCATTATGAATCAAATCTTCGTATTTAATAATTAAAATAGGAAACTCTTTCTGTTCTGTCCAACTGATTACATGACCAGACCATGAATTTAAAATTTGTCGAATTTGATTATCCATTTTATTTATGCTAGTTGAAAAAACTGAGTTTGGATTACAAATAAAATCACATGATTTTTGGAAAGTTATTTTTGAATGAAATGCAAAAGAAACTGCAATATCTAAAGGATTACGTATTATATAAACAGCTCCAAATGTATGTTTTGAAGGAACAATCAATTTATCATCATGTGTTTTATACAGAGAGTCATGTATTTTAAATAATTGCAAATTTTTAAGATTTTTTGCAATTTGTATATATACTTCATTTCTAATTTTATCTATTTCTTCTGGTTTTAAGTCTGAAGAAAAAATTGGAGAATATTCATCAAATGTAACTCTATTACTAAATATTGGGGACTTCTCAAGAGAATTAATGTCAACAGGATTATTTGAATTGCTTAAATAATTTGATAAAAATATTCGCACCCATGTATTACCCGATTTTGGATAAGAAGCTAACCATACAATATTTTTATTATTCCTCAATTTTGAAATTCGATTTAAATTAAACTCAAGACAAATGGTTATTTACAATACTCATAATCTTTTCAATATCAAAAGGAGATTTTGGTCTAACGATTTCAAATATGCGAGTATTTTGAGCTATCACAGTTAATTGTTTAAAGAAAGCGACTTTGTTAAGCTCTCCTGAAATAAACTTCAATCTATAAGTATTGTTTTTCAAATAATTAAACTTTTCTACTCCTTTTATTTCAACAAAATTAAGTTCAGATAAATTATGCGATTTTAAAATAAAAATATGAGACAATTTATACGATTTTTTTTCGAAATTCTTATTTGAATTCAGACGTTTTTTTTCGACTCCTTCCCTAACATTCACAAAAGTTTCCTTTTCAAGACTAAGTTTTTCAATAGAATCGTCCCAAAGCTTAATTGAAGGAAAAGAATGAACTACAAATGGCTTATTTTCAATAATATTAATTGCTGCTATATCATCAGTTATAATTTTAAAACCTTTTTGAGAAAAAGCTGTTGCAAGTGTAGATTTACCAGAACCAGGGATTCCAGAAAATAATATTGCATTATTTTCAATATTTATTGCACTACCATGAATTGGAAAAAGTTTCCTCTGATTTAATAAAACACCAATAACTGTTGAAAGCAAAAATGTTTTTATACTATTTAGTGATTTATTATTTTCAGGATTAATAATGATTTTATTTCCATTAGTAACATAAAAATTTCCTATTTCATTCAGCTTTAATAAAAATTTATTTTCAGTAAATTGAGTATAAACCCCTCTTTCTATATTTCCTTTTATAAATTTTGGTGTCTTATCAAATATTACAGTTATATCTGGTTTTGATTTTTTCCCTTTATAAATTTCGAATTCAGCAATATTAATTTCCGATTTCCAAATTAAATCAAAAGCACAATAATACTGATATGTTTTACCTTGGGACATTTTTTTTTTGCAAATATAATGTTTATAATTGAATTTAAATTAAAGCTAATTTATGATAGCAGGGTGTTTTGGTGATGCTGATTATAATTTTAATGATTCAAATCTGTTGAAAGAATTTTCAATTGACAATTTTAATTATTTTCAATCACAAAAAACTCAAGTATTTTGTTCAAATACTAGCAATAATAATTATTTAGTTTTAGTTTTTGGAGAAATATATCGTTTTAAAGATTTAAAAATTTCTAATAATTCAGATTTTTTAAAACTTTTCATCCAAGATATTGATAATACAAATATCTCCTCTTTACTTAAAAAAATTAATGGTGAATTTATAATTATTATTTATAATAAGTTATCTTCTGATTTGATTATTGCACGCGATCAGCTTGGCTTTATTCCTTTATACTACACTTTTAAAAATAGCAATTTATTATTTAGTAGTCATTTAAAAGTTCTTTATAAAGAGAGTTCATCCGAAATTAAATTAAATGAAAAGTGGTTTTTCAATGGATTATCTGATAGAAATTTAAAAAATATTGGAACCACAGCTTTCTCTAATATTAATATTTTACCAAATGCACACTACTTATATTTTTCTAACAAAAAAATCACAATACATAAATATTGGAATTTAGATATAGATAATATACATACTCAATCAAAAGTAAAATCATATCATCAATCGTTTAAAGAGTTTCTTACAAATTCAATTTTGGGAAGAATTGAAAACAAATCTAATATTGCATGTGAATTAAGTGGCGGCATTGATTCATCAACAATTGCATGCACAGTTGCAGATAATTCTAAAAAAAATAATCAAGACTTATTTGCATTTTCTCATGTACTTGAAAACTCTGCCAAAGACAAAATATTCCCTTATAATGATGAACAAGATTTTAGCAATTTAGTTATTGAAAAATATCCAAATATTAAACATATCAAATTATCCAAAACAAATCAAGGCATTTTAAGTATTTTAAGAATCACAATTAAAAAATTAGGTTATGCACCTTATAATATTTATAATTACTACACATCTGAACTTTTAGATATTTGTGAAAATCAAAACATTAACACAGTGTTATCTGGTCATGGAGGCGATCAGGTAGTCAGCAATCAGGGATTAGCTTATCTAAAGGAATTAATTTATAAGTTTAAATATTCAAAAATATACCCTTTTATACTCCAAACACAACAATATTATGGAATTTCAAAATTCAAATTATTAATTTCAATATTTTCACAAGTTTATTTATCTGGATTGAAAAATCTTTTAAAAAAAAATAAATTTGCAACTTCTAAACTGTTAAGCAAACACATTGTAAAAAATAATATTAAATGCCATAAAGAAAGCAGTATTTCTAAAAGAAATATAAATACGATGAATAAAGGCTTACATCAAATGCTTTATTATCATAGCAATATGCATAGAATTGAAGTTTCAAATGAAATTTCATTACTGAATGGTATTTTATACAAATATCCATTATTAGATGTCGAATTATTAAAATATTATTTTTCTATACCGTCAGAGATTAAAGCAAATCCACACCAAACAAGGCATTTTATTAGGGAAGCCACAAAAACTTTATTACCTGAACAAATTAGAACAAGAAATGATAAAACAGGCAGTACTATCCCATCAATTCAATACTCGTATCTATTAGATTATGATGAAATTACGGAATTTATTTTATATTGTAACAGTAATTTAAAAAATCAATTTATTGATTGTAATAAAATGCTAGAATGGCACAAGGTATTAAAAAATAGAACAAATAACAGCGGGGAAATAAGAATGACAACATTTTTGAAAGCCTTGAGCAATTTAATATTTATAGATTTATTTGAACGTGGACAATTATAATATGACTTTCTATAGTTTTCCAATTGGAAAATTAATTGATTCTATTAAAACAAATCAACCAATACTGCTTACCAATGAATTAATTAAATTATTAAAAAACCATAGATTATTACCTTATTTTCTTCAGAACAATTTATGTGAAAAAACCGAAAATATGAAGCTGTTTTTTCAGGAAAATAGTAAAAAAAACTTCAAGTTTTTCAATAAAATACTTGAATTGAATGAAGCCTTTTATAAAAAAAATATCAACTTTAATATACTTAAAGGAGTTGTATTATCAAAACAAATATACAATGACATTGGCAGTCGGGAATGTAGAGACATTGATTTATTAATCGAAGAAAAAAACACAAATGTTGTACATGATATTTTATTAAAGCAGAACTTTCATCTTAGAGAATCTAATAAATTACAAAATAAAACTTACCAAAAATATTTCCATCATGTTTCATACTTGAATAGTAATGAAAAAATAATGATTGAACTTCATTGGCGACCTTTTTCAATAGAAAGTTTTTTTCCAGAAAACGATTTTTCAAAAATTAGTAAGAAAGTCATCGTTAGCAATCAAGAAATATCTGTGTTAAATAATGAATATAATTTAATTTATTTGTGCATTCATGGTTCATTACACATGTTTAGTGAGTTAATTTGGATTTTGGATATTGCTAAATTCATTAAAACACAAGAGATTGACTGGAATAAAATTCAACAGATTTCAAAGCTATGGAGAATTGAAAGACCTATCAGTATGAGTATTTTTTTAGCCTCATTTCTTTGCAATGCTACAATACCGAATGAATATAAGAATCCTGACAAAAAAACCAAAAAACTTATTAATCTTGTTCTCAGGCAATTGCCAAATGAAAAAAGAAATTTAGCTTATCGAATAAAAAAGCTAATCTATTTTATAAATTTGAAAGATGGATTTATATATAAATGGAATAATATAAAATACAGATTTTTCAGAGCATTAATACAATAGAAAGAGTAAAAAAAACAAAATAAAAAATTTAGACAAGATTACAGGATTAACATAATAACGCCTGTAAATCATGTTAATCATGTCGAAATAATAATAATCAAGTGAAAATAGCAATTCTTGGTACACGCGGTATTCCTAATAATTATGGTGGATTTGAAGAATTTGCAGAAAATCTTGCATTACAATTAGTTCTCAGAAATCATAACGTAACGGTTTATTGTCCAGAATCTCATCCATATAACTCAACAACATTTAATAAAATAAACCTAATTAAAATAAATTCACTTGAATGGCTTGGTGTATTTTCACAACTTATTTACGATTATAAATGTATGTCAGATGCAACAAAAAAGAATTTTGATGTTGTACTAATGTGTGGGTATTCATCTTCGCCATTTTATTATTTATTTAAAAATAAATTTAAACTACTGACTACAAATCTTGATGGAATTGAATGGAAACGAAGCAAATGGAATTTTCTTATTAAAAAATACCTACAAATTGCAGAAAAAATTGCTGTAAAAAAATCGCATATTTCGGTAGCCGACAATATTGAAATCCAAAAATATTTTGAAAAAAAATATAAAATCAAACCATCGTATATTCCCTATGGTGCTGCAATTTTCACAAATCCTAACAAAGCAGTTATCAATAAGTTGAATCTAGAATCAAATAACTACTTTTTAATAATTTCTCGTTTAGAACCAGAAAATAGTATTAAGGAGATTTTAGAATCTTATATTAAATCAAAAAGCAAAAAAAAGCTTGTAATTATTTCCAATTTCAATGCAAACTATTTTGGAAAAAAAATTCATTCAGAATATAAACACAACTCACAAATTATTTTCACAAGCGACATTTATGATAAAACAATTTTAAATAATTTACGATACTTTTCTTATGCATACATTCACGGGCACACAGTTGGAGGGACAAATCCATCACTTTTAGAAGCAATGGCATGTAATTGCAAAATTATTGCTCACAATAATAATTACAACAAAGCGATACTGGGTGATGATGCTTTATATTTCGACAACTTAAGCCAACTCTCTCAATTATTTATTTCTGACGATTTAAAAAAAATTAACACTTTTAATAACATTAATAAGATTAATGAATTATATAATTGGAAGCAGATTTGCGATGAATATGAAATTCTTTTAAAAAACTAATAAATCAAAAACATCAGAAATAATCATGAAAAGTTGTAAACTTGCATTCTATAATTTTAATTCTGTAAATGAGAAAATTTATCATATTAATAATTTTTAGTTACTCTATCAAAACTGCTTTTGCTCAAGACAAATGGACTCTCGAAAAATGCGTAAACTACGCCATCGAAAATAATATTCAACTTAAACAAGCCGATTTGAATGTTAGAGTTTCAAAAGGAGTTTTCACTCAATCGAAAATGCAGATACTTCCAAATTTGAATGCAAATGCTAATCAGCAATATTCATTTGGTCGTTCGATAGACCCTTATACTTACGAATTTTCGGATAATAATATTAAATCTAATAATTTTTCAATTAGCTCATCTATAAACCTTTTCAATGGCTTACAGACAATTAATACTATCAGACAAAACAATATAAATTTACTATCTGGAATACAAGATGTTGAGAAGTTAAAAAATGATATTGCCCTAAATATTGCTGCTGCATTTTTACAAATTCTTTATAACGAAGATATTTATGATGTTGCTATTTTACAAAAAGATATAACAACTCAACAAGTTACAAGAACTGAAAAACTTGTAGAAGCAGGAAGCCTTGCTAAAGGAAATTTGTTAGAAGCAGAAGCTCAACTTGCAACAGAAGAACTGAAGGTAATTAATGCCGAAAATCAGTTAAATATGTCGTATTTGAATCTTAAACAAATACTTGACCTAGATACTGTTGAAAATTTTAAAATTGATAAACCTCAAATTTCAAATCCTGAAGAAAAAGTTTATTTGCCAAGTGTAAATCAAGTTTATTCAGAAGCTATTACAAATCTACCACAAATCAAAAGTGCCGAATTTAAAGTAAGAAGCTCCGAAATTGGATTATCAATCGCACGAGGCAAAATAAGTCCAAGATTAACTATGACAGGCTCTTATGGAACTGGTTATTCATCTTCAAGAATGCTAGGAAAATATGTTCCAACAACAGTTGAGATAGGAAAAACAGCTAGTGGTGAATCTGTTTTTAGTACATATTCTGAATATTTTCCAGAGGACTATCCATTTAACGACCAAATAAAAGATAATGCCAGTACAAGTCTGTCATTTGGATTATCTATTCCAATTTTTAATAATTGGTATGTAAACTCAGGAATTTCAAATGCAAAAATTTCTTTACTTAATTCCGAGTACAATCTTGAACTTGCACGCAAACAGCTTTTTAAAGAAATCCAACAAGCTCATGCTGATGCAAATGCTGCTTTAAATAAATTTTTTGCATCAAAAAAAGCTAAAATAAGCATAGAAGAATCTTTTAATTATACTCAACAAAAATTTGATGTTGGTTTAGTAAGTAATCTCGATTATAATATCGCAAAAAATAATCTTGCAAAAGCTAAATCAGATATGCTACAAGCAAAATATGATTTTATTTTTAAAACTAAAATACTTGATTTTTACAGAGGAAATCAGATTAAGTTATAAAGAGGTTTGACGTTTGAAGTTTAAGGTTGCCAACCGAGTCATCATTGCGAGGTACGAAGCAATCTATTTGAGGTCTGAGGTTGAAAAGTTTATAAGTTGAAAAGTTTATAATAAATTGTTAATTTAGTGCAACTTAGTGCCTTTGGGTCTTCGTGGCAAAATAATAAGTCAAAATGAAAAAATACAAAAAATACATCTACATAACAGCAATATTACTTATGATATTAGCATTTGTAGGTAAACGAGCAGGGTGGTTTGGCAAAGATACAATTCACAAAGTTTCAGTTGAACAAGTTACATTCAGAAATATAACGGAGTTAATTACAGCAAATGGAAAAATTCAGCCCGAAACTGAAGTTAAAATAAGTGCCGATGTTTCTGGTGAAATAGTTGAAATGAATTTTAAAGAAGGCGACGAAGTTAAAAAAGGTGATTTATTATTGAAGATAAAGCCAGATATTTATATTTCAGCACTTGAAAGAATGGAAGCTTCTGTAAATTCTGCAAAAGCAAATCTTGCTAACTCTAAAGCTCGTCAAGCTCAGGTAGAAGCTCAGTTTATTCAAGCTGAACAAGCATTTAACAGAAGCAAACAATTATATGAAAAAAACGCAATTTCAACCAGCGAATACGAAACAGCAAAATCATCTTACGATGTTGCAAAAGCCGAAGTTGAAGCTTCAAAACAAACTGTAGTTGCCGCTGATTTTACAGTAGTCAGCTCAGAAGCCTCGCTTAAAGAAGCAAACGAAAATTTACAAAAAACAGCCATATATGCTCCAATTGGAGGAACAATATCAAAATTAAATGTCGAATTAGGCGAACGTGTTGTTGGAACAATGCAAATGACTGGTACAGAAATTTTAAGAATTGCCAACCTCAACGTTATGGAAGTTATGGTTGAAGTTAACGAAAACGATATTGTTCATGTTAGCCTTGGTGATACTGCAATTATTGAAGTTGATGCATATTTGAATCAAAAATTTAAAGGTTCAGTGACCGAAGTTGCAAATTCAGCAAGCACAAATGGAATTGTTGCTACCGACCAAATTACAAGTTTTGTTGTCAAAATCAGAATTCTGCCTGAATCTTATAAACATTTAATACTTCAAGAAAAGAATAAAGCTCAAATCCAAAAGGTAAAAGATGAAGATAGCTTAGAACAACAAACGACAAACGACAAACAAATCTTTTATCCTTTCCGTCCGGGAATGTCAGCAACTGTAGATATTCAAACAGAAACTCACAAAAACGTATTAGCTGTGCCAATTCAAGCTGTAACCACTCGTGTAGATACACTTAAAACTTCTGTTGAATTAGTTGGCGAAAAAGCTAATAACACAAACGACGACGAGATTAAAGAATTAGTTTTTGTTTATCAAAATGATAGCGTTTATCAACGTCAAATCAAAACGAGTATTCAGGACAATAATTATATTGAAATACTTACTGGACTTAAAGATGGTGAATCTGTTGTTACAGCACCATACAGCTTGATTTCTAAAAAACTTAAAGACAAAATGAAAGTTCTGAAAGTTGAAAAAGACAAGCTGTTTGAGGAAAAAGAATAACAAAAATTGTTAATTTGTTAATCTGTTGATGTGCAATATTGTTTATTTTTATACTGTTTTCATTCAAGTTTATTTTGTAAATTGTGGAAATTAAAAATTTTGAGTTATGAAAACAAAAATCTTTTTAAAAATCGCAATTATTAGCTTATTTACTTCTTTAAACGTTAATTCGAAAGCTCAAACCTATCACTCTTTAGTTGAAGAAAACAAATATTGGGATGTATTGAGTGCTACTAGCTACGGAAATATAACTCCTTGCGGACTTGAAGGTGGTGCAAGATTTTTTATGCAAGGAGATACCATTATTAATGGGAAAACTTATAAAAAAATTTATGCACAAGGCTTCATCGGAGAACCAAGTGCATATCCTTATTTCTGCACACCATATTTAGTGGATACAAATTCAAGTTTTATTAATAAATTTATACGAGAAGACACCTCAACTCAAAAAGTTTATTTATATGATGAGTATTTAAATAATTATTACCCCGAATGTGCAATTGATGGTGAAAGAGTATTATATGATTTTAATGTGCAAGCTGGTGATACTTTAAAATGTTATGTTGCAACTATGGGTGATTGTAATTTTTCCTCAATAGTTGACTCTGTTAAATATGAATATGGTACTAAAATAGTATATTTTACTGGTGATGGGTTTATTCATAATTATGCAATGTTTGAAGGAATTGGTGGTAGTAATATGGGAGGTGGTTTATTTCAATCAATTTTACAACCTGAATACGGCGGATTTTGGTTAGATTGTGCATTTATTGAAGATTCATTATATGTAGGTGGTTGTGCAGACTATATTACTAATAATTCACAAACTTATTATCCTCTTGTTGTAAGCAATAAAGTTTGGAGTGTTGGGGAAGTTACTGGTGTTTGGGGACCATATCTTGAACATGGTTCAT
>Ga0154347_1249_pt4 | contig 11354 bp, 11 predicted proteins | sample RifGroA2_FD_115875 | JGI IMG/M metagenome (GOLD analysis project Ga0154347, IMG submission 115875) | Bacteroidetes bacterium GWA2_31_9
AACAGTTTTATATTTTTGATTTTGGTAAATCAATTGGCTCGACATTGACCAATCGTTCAATTCATTAGTTCTTTCTGAATATTTAACTGAACTATTAAATAAATCGAAACTTGATTGTATAACAAAGTTTTTTCCAATAGGAATGGTCAGATTTGATTCAACTCCATAATTTTTGTAATATCCTGCATTGCTGAAATTATACTCAAAAATACTATCCTGTCGCAGACTTCCTGTTTCTGTAATTAAATTATTAGAAAAATGATAATATGGCTCAATAGTCAATAATCCTTGTAAAATTGTTGTTAGCAGCGAAACCATATTTGTTACTTCGGGTTTTAAGTATGGATTTCCAGTTCTAACGGTTTGTTGGTCTAAAAAATTGGTATAAGGATTCGTTTGATTGATATTTGGATAATTTCTTGAAGACCTTAACTTAGCTTTAAGATTCAACATTTTAGATACGTTAAATTTTATGTCAACATAAGGCTGAAAAATTAAATAATCACGTTTTAAACCGTTAGCAATTGGCGAGCTAGTTTCTCCAGCCCCACCTAATTTTAGGCTTATTTTTTTTGATAAAGCTTTTGAATAATAAGAATACAACTTATGACGAATATCAGAATAGATAAAATAGGTCTCAACACCTTCTGTAATGAATTTACTATTAAGATTTTCCCAAGTATTTCCGTAACCGATTTGTATATTTGATTTGTTTTTAAAAGTATGCAAATATTCGAAATAAAATCTTATACTATTTTTTTCGTCTGCCCCTTCTTCAATTCTTTGAAATATCGCTTTTTCAGTATATTTATTGATATAATTATTGTTATAATTTGAAAATACAAAGTTGGAATTTATTACATTATTTTCGTTAAATTTTCCTTCATAAAACAATGAATTATAAGAATTTACATAACCCGATTTATTCAACGATTCAGAATAATAACTATTTATCAGACTATCACTTTTTTTATAAGTTACCAAATATAATTCGTCAGATATATTGTTCTGCTCAGGTTGTTTCATCAACATTCCTTCGTAACTTAGTGTGTTCTTTGGGTTTATGTAAAAATCAGCTCCAAGTGTATAATTCAAATAAAGCTGTTCAACTTTTGTATTTATATCATTGTCAGAAATTGGATTTTTTTCAATTTCTAATCCATTATTGTATTTTTTATTAGCTGTTGAATTGAAATTAAAATGATTATAGCTATTACTATATTTTGCATAAATGTTTACTTTATTATAAACATAATTTACAGTAGCAGAAGCATTGTTTTGTACAGGAATATACTCAGATTTTATTGCATCAGCATCAAGCATTGCTCTATCGCTCAAGAAAATTTCTGTTCCTACATAATCCTTTTTCAGAATTATATTAATTACAGCTGAATATCCTTCAAGTGCATATCTTCCGCCTGGGTCGCGAATTACTTCAACTTTTTTTAAGCGATCGGGAGCCAAATTTTTAACATATTCTTGGTCTTTTTCAATGCCATCAACCAAAATTATTACTTTGCTGTCGTTGTCAACTTTTATAGAATTGTTATATCTGTCGTAATCAACGCCATTAATTTTGTCAAGTACTTCTTTAGTATTTGAAGTACCTTCTTTCATTTTATCGGTAACAATTTGAATATCACGATCGATTTGGGTTTCACGTGAACTTTCTTTTATTGAAATCTCGCTTATAAAATTAACATCTGATTCTAATTTAAATACACCGATAAATTTATCCTGATATGCTGTAAAAACTTCGGAAGTATCTGTTTTATAGCCAATATAACTGAGTACAAGTTTGTATGCTCCTTTTTGTGCTGAAATTTCAAAATAGCCTTTACTGTCTGTTACAGTACCAGTTATCATGCTATCTTTTGTATTGTAAAGCGAAATTGTGCAAAATTCGAGGTTATCCTTAGTTTGAGAATCTTTCATCTGACCTGTAAGTAAAACATTATCTTGTGAATACAAAACTAAATTAAATAAAAATAAAATTATGAAGACGAATAAAAGTTTCATTATTAAATAATGTTAATTTTTTGAATTTTAATTTTTGCCACAGATTACACAGATTTTCAAAGATTTGCTTCACAGATTTTCTTTGAATCAACACAGAATAAACAACCAAAGGTTGTTTCTAATCTGTGAACATAGCGAAGCGACTCACGAATGCCTTTAAAAATATGCGATTTATGAGTAAAATTTGTGTAATCTGTGGCAAGGTCTTTTATATATTCATCCCCTTGTGTGTCCTTTTTAGCCATAGGTGTTTCATTTCCCATTTCCTTCTCGAACAACGACAGCAAAAATAAACAGAATTACCACCGAAGCAACAAAAACAACAAATAAAGAAAGTAATATTTTTTTGATAATATCCTCAAAACTAATTACATCCCAAATACCTAATAACGCTAAAACTGTTAGAACCAAAACAATTCCAACTAGAATGTAAGAGGCTCCTTTTTTAACTATGCTCATAAACTATTATATTTTAGATTGTTAATTAAATCATATATTGACGTAAATTTTTCCATTTTGTTGTTTTCCGTGTAAGTCAAAGTTGGAATTTTATTTTCAATATTTACTACAACGTTCACACTATCGGTTTTGTTACAGACTACCTCAAAATTAATTCTTTCTAAGGCAGCTTTTGTCCAATTTTGAAGCTCTCCATCGGAAATTAAACCAATGGTTTTAGTTAATTTTCTGTTATACAAAATGTTTGCAGTTTCTGTGCGAAATTTTACTGAATCTGAATTATATTTACTTTCAAAAAAAATATATTGAACCAAATCGTTGTGAGTACCTTCTGTTGAACTTTAAATCAAACATTTTGAGGAATAAATCTCTTTTTTGATTTTTTTTTAATTTCCCGTTTTCTTTTTGAAATATACTCGCTCAATTCTTGTTCTTGTTTATGTGTAAGAACTTTACTTTGAATTACAAAATCAACACCTTCTGGTTCTTTAATTAATCCCATATAATTAAGGTTTAAAATATTTATCAACTAATCTTTTTGATGCTATTGTATCTAAAACCATTAAACGACCACCAAAATGATATGCTCCAAGAGTTTTTACATAATGGTCAATTAAGTTTGTTTTTGACTCGAATGATACAAAACCATCTCCACCTCTTTGAAAAGACAATTTACAAGCAAATGCTACCAAATTACCAGAAACACCTTCGTATAATTTATTTTTGCCAATATTGAAAGTAGCACTTTCTAATAAAAACATATAAACATGGTCGGGTTTTACAGTTAAGCTTATTAATCCTTGAAAAATTTCAGGATTATCATTAATTGTAAGTTTATAAACTTCTCTTGAAGGCTGCTCAAATTCATATTTCCAATCAAATAACCAACCTCTTGATTTAGTAATAGTTTTTAAATCTAATTTTGTAACCAGTGAAATTTCAGTCCTAAAACTATCTCCACTTATCCTGTTTATAATAGAATCGGTAAGTTTATCAACCTCGAAGTTTAATATATATGAATTTGGTTTAGACATGTACAAATATACAAAAAATCGAAGAATTAATTTTAAATTTTCGTTAATTATTTAGCTGATTTAAAAGACAGAAAATGTGCAACATAATAAATAGCAAAAGAAACCATTATAGTTCTCTTTGACTGACATTTTTTGCGAACATCAAGTGTATCCCTGACAAGTTGCTCTCCAGAAGAGCTTGTTTCCGTTTTGCTTGATGAAGCAAAGGTAAAAGCAGATTTTATAAATAACAAATTGTTCAAAAATATATAGCATTACTTTTGTCCACTTGAAAAAAAACATAGTAGAAAAAGCATTACTTTTGTCTATTATACCTGATTTTCAGTTCATCGAAACCTCGAACTCGAACATTACTCACAAAATTAATTATTTTTTAATGGTGTCTCCCGAAGTAAATTAGGGACGACTTGTACCGATTCATCGGTAAGCTGTGAGACCGCTTCGCTTAGTTCTGACTCAAACTCATAACTTTATAGACATACACTAAATAATTACAAAAAAATAACGTTAATAGCTAGTAATTAACGTTATCCTTTATATTAAAATTTAACAATTTCTATTCAGATTCTAAACATTTACCATAAGTATTCATTAGTTCCATACTCATTCCCATTGAAGAAAATCCTCCGTCAACAAATAAGTTCTGCATTGTAACTTTTTTTGTTAAATCTGAGAATAAAGTGATACAATAATCAGCACAATCTTCTCCTGAAGAATTGCCAAGTGGAGCCATTTTATCAGAGTAATTATACATTCCATCAAATCCAGCTACATTAGATGAGGCTTTAGTAAAAGTTGGTGATTGAGACACTGTATTTACTCTAACTTTATGTGACTTTCCATAAAAATATCCAAAGCTTCGAGCAATTGATTCTAACATTGCTTTTGCTTGTGACATTTCATTATATCCATTCATAGTACGTTGAGCACCAATATATGATAAAGCAACCACAGAGCCCCACTCATTCATTATGTCCATTTTTTTTGCAATCTGCAAAATTTTATGGAAAGAAATTGCGGAAATATCTAACGTTTTTGACATCATTTCATAGTCTAAATCATCATAAGGTTTGCCTTTTCTAACATTAAGCGACATACCTATTGAATGTAAAATAAAATCAATTTTGCCACCTAATTCTTTGACCGATTCTGTATATAAATTCTCAATATCCTGAATACTTGTAGCATCAGCTGGGATTACTTTTGCGTTTAATTTTTCACCTAATTCATTTGTCTTTCCAATTCGTATTGAAACTGGAACATTTGATAAAGTAAATATTGCTCCCTCTGCATGTGCTCTTTCGGCAACTTTCCACGCAATTGAACTTTCATCTAATGCACCAAAAATAATTCCTCTTTTCCCTTTTAATAAATTGTAAGTCATAATATTAATTTATAATTAATCTAATTTGAAAAGTAAAAATACAAATTTTCATTTAATAAATTGTGATAAATTCAAGATATTCAGTCATTGAATACCAATTTAAAATTTAATACGCCAAACATTAAGGAGTTGTTAATATATAAATGTGTTAAAACTCAAAGTCCCAAAGTCCAAGCTTAAAGAACCAAGAAGAAGAACTAAGAAGTTGGTGGCTATCCTCATGTAACCTGACATTTATTAAAAGTTATTTTTTTATTATTCTTTGAATTTTGAATTTGAGGCTTTCTTATTGACACTTTACTATGTTCTGATGTAATTTTAAAAAAAATCAAATAGTTAAACCTATATAAAGATTTATTCAGAAAGTTTTACTTCTTCAGATTTTCAATTGATAAAAGAATATTTTCATTAGTTGCAGGTATCTGAAAATTAGGTTCAATTTCGTGATTTTTAATTGAAGAAATTGCATCTTTTATTGCTAACCAAACCGAAAATGAAAGCATAAATGGTGGCTCTCCAACTGCTTTGCTTCTATGAATTGTTCCTGGTTGTGGATAGCCTTTTAAAAGATTTACATTAAAAATTTCAGGAATATCATTCACTCCAGGTATTTTGTAGGTGTCAGGCGAATGGTTCAATAAATTTCCTTTTGAATCGTACTTTAATTCTTCGGTTGTACACCAGCCAACTCCCTGAATAAATGCACCTTCTACCTGACCTTTATCTAAGTCAACATTTAAACTTTCGCCAACATCGTGTAAAATGTCAGTTCTTAATATTTTTGTATATCCAGTTAATATATCAAGTAAAACTTCTGAAACGGCCATTCCATAAGAAAAATAGAAAAATGGTTTTCCAAAGCCTCTATCTCTGTTGAAATTAACTCCCGGTGTAGCATAAAATCCATTTGAACTTAAATTGATTCGCCCTAAATATGCGGCTTTTATTGCATCATTAAATGATATTTTTCGTTCAGGTTGTTTCCAGTCGTAAATAATATTTCTATCGTAAACAAGGTTCTCAGCATCAGATGTATTATCGCGATATGTTGCACCAAATTTACATGCAATAAATGTTGATAATCGTTTTTTAATTTTATCAATTGCATCTTTTACTGCCATTCCGTTCATATCGGCACCTGATGAAGCAGCAGTAGGTGATGTGTTAGGAACTTTAGTAGTATTTGTTGCATTTACTTTTACATTTTCATAATCAATACCTAATTCTTTTGCAGCTATTTGTCGCATTTTTGTGTGCAAACCTTGTCCCATTTCGGTACCGCCATGATTTACCAAAACTGAACCATCGTTATAAATATGAACTAAAGCCCCAGCCTGATTCAGAAATGCAGTTGTAAATGAAATTCCGAATTTAATTGGAGTTAATGCAAGTCCTTTTTTATAAAATTCATTTTTTTGATTGAATTCGTTAACTTGTTTTCTTCTTGCAAAGTATTCAGATGTTTCAATAATTTGCTCCCAAATTTTTGGCAAACGATTGTTTTCTATTTTTTGACCATAAGGTGTAACGTTTCTTTCAAAAAGAGCATAAAAGTTTATATTTCTTATTTCGGCTGAATCCTTTTTTAAAGTTCGTGCAATTCTGTCAATAATGGTTTCCATAGCTGCAATTCCTTGTGGTCCACCAAAACCACGAAATGCAGTATTCGAAGGCAAATTTGTTTTCCAAGCATGACCGATAATTCGCATATTAGGTACATAATAACTGTTTTCGGCATGTAGCATAGCTCGTTCCAAAATTGACATTGAAAGGTCGGATGTTGCTCCGGCATCGGCATTTTGCTCAAAATCTACAGCTGATATTAAACCATTTTCATCGAATGCAGCTTTATATTTAATTAAAAAGCGATGACGTTTTCCTGTCATTTTTTGGTCTTCGTCGCGGAAAAGTCTGATTTTAACAGGCTTTTTAGTATAATTTGCTAAAATTGCAGACCATACTGCAACATGATTTCCTTGAGTTTCTTTTCCTCCAAATCCTCCACCCATTCGTTTCATTTCAACTTCTACATTCATTTTATGAAGTCCAAGAGCTTCGGCAACAAGTAGTTGTGTTTCAGAAGGATTTTGAGTTGAACTGAAAACTTTCATATCTCTGCCTTCTTGTGGAATACAAAGGCAAATTTGAGTTTCCAAATACCAATGTTCCTGACCTCCAATTTTTAATTCACCTTCGATAATATTTTTTGCATTTTTGAATGCTTCGTTAATGTCGCCTGTTTCTATTTTGCGAGAAGGTTGAACTGTAACACCGTTTTGAATAGCATCTTCAATTGTTAAAATTGCTGGAAGTTCCTCATATTCAATTTCTATCAGCTTAGAGGCTTGTCTTGCAATTTCCTCAGTTTCGGCTGCAATTAAAAATATAGCTTGTCCAATAAAAGTTACTTCGTCGATAGCTAAAATAACTTCGTCTTGAAAAACAGGTACCATTTGATTATGACCCGGAATATCTTTATAATTCAATATTGCATGAACTCCGGCAAGCTTTTGTGCTTCGGAATAATTGTAACTTTTAATTTTAGCATGAGCCACAGGACTTGTGTAAACATATCCGTGTAGAAGCTGATTATTAACTTCAATATCGTCAATATAAATTGCTTCGCCAGATACGTGGTATTTTGCACTTTCGTGATATATCTTTTTCATTTTTTATATTTTTTTGCCACTAAGACTCAAAATAATAATTTAAAAAAAAGTGTAAATTTAAAATTCTGAGACCATTCTCACTTCTTTGTGTCTTTGCGACTTTGTGGCTATAAATTTATTGTATCATTATAAAATTTCATCAAAAGATTACGAGCCATTATTTTACGAGCTTCTGCTCCTGCCCTTGCATCAGAAATTGGTGTATAATCTTCATCTATTAATTTCATTGCTTTTTCAATATTTTCTCGATTCCATTCCTTTCCATTTAAAAAATCTTCTGTTTTTGAAGCACGGCTTGTGGTTGCTGCCATTCCGCCATAAAACATGAATATTTCTTTTATTTTGCCTTTTTCGTCTTTTAATAGATTAAAACATGCACTAACGGTTGAAATATCAAGGTCTTTGCGTTTTGAAACTTTATAAGATTTGATTATTTCATTTGTGTTTGGAATTGGTATTTTTACAGCAATAATAAGTTCGTCAGAACTCATCTGTGTTTTACGATAACCTGTAATAAATTCTCTTAGTTTAATTTCTCTTTCGGCTTTTGTATTTTTTAAAACCAAAGTTGAATTGTATGCCATTAAAACTGGCGTTGAATCGCCAATTGGTGAGGCAGAGCCAATGTTTCCACCAAAAGTAGCTTTGTTACGTATTTGTTTTGAGCCAAACACGCTTAACATTTCGTACAATGCAGGGAAAATGTCTTTAACTTCAATTCTTACATCTTCGATGCTAACTCCAGTTCCGATAATCCATTCCTTGTCGGTTTTTGTTATTTTTTTTAAACCTATGGTTTGACTAAGGTCAATTATTGTTGTAATTATTTCGTGCTTTTTTGTAACTCTTAAAGCGATATCTGTTCCTCCATTAATGATAGTTGCATTTGGTAAATCGGTTCGTAATTGCAAAGCTTCTGCTAAGTTTGAAGGAAGAAAATATTTTTGAATACCGTTGTCAATTACAATGTTATTAGTTGAATTTTTAATTCCTTTAAGTTTTAAAATTGTTTCATTTTCGTTTTCAGAAAAATAATCGTGATTGTGTTCACCACAACATTTATGAGCAGCTTCAATGATTGGTTTATAACCTGTGCAACGACATAAATTTCCTGTAAGTGCATCAATAATAAACTCTTTCGAAGGAATAAAATCTTGTTTGTAAAGTGAAAAAAGCGACATTGTAAAACCGGGAGTACAAAAACCACATTGACTTGCATGTGTTTCAACCAAAGCTTCCTGAACAGGATGTAATTTTTCAGAAGTTCCAACATTTTCAACAGTAATTAATTGTTTTCCATGTAGTGATGGCAAAAAAATCAAACAAGAATCGAAAGACTTATATGTTAATTTGTTATTTGATTCTTCTGCAATTACAACAGTACATGCACCACAATCGCCTTCGGCACATCCTTCTTTAACTCCTTTATGGTTAGGCAGGCTACGTAAGTAATTTAGAACTGTAGTTGTTGGTGAAATTTCTGAATTAAACTCAATTTCAGTAAGCTTGTCGCCAAGTAAAAATTGAATTTTATTTTTGTTAGTTGTCATATTATCAGGAGTTTTTAACATCAATCATTTTGGCAATAATGCTGATTGCAATTTCTTCGGGAGTTTGAGCATTAAATTTTATTCCAATAGGCATATCAACCTTATTAAGTTGCTCTTCTGTAAGTATTTTTTCTTCGAGAAATCGTTTTCGAGCAATAGCAACTTTATTTTTACTTCCTATCATTCCTAAATATTTATACTGCTTTTTACCAACTTCAGCAAGAATTATTTCGTCGTATTTATGCTTGTGCGAGACCAGTACGATATACGATTCGGGTGTAATATTTATTTCCTTTAATGCTTCAAAATAATCTTTATTAATTACTTTAAAGTTTTCGTTATTTAAAGTACTAATAATTTCAGTTCTATCATCAATAATAGTTGGTTGAAATCCGAAATCAAGTGAATATTTGGCAATTACACGTCCAATATGTCCTGCACCAAAAATAAATAAATCAATTTTAGAAAAAAGTGGTTCGATATAAATATCCATTTTTCCACCACAATGCATTCCTAAATCTTCTGCAAGATTGTACCTTTTAAATAAAGGCGTATTTAATTTAATTTGAGCTAAAGCATCTTCAATTACTTGTTTTTCTATTGAACCTCCACCAATTGTTCCTTCGGTTTGTCCATCAGCATAAACAATCATTTTTGCTCCAGCTTTGCGAGGAGTTGAGCCTTGACTACCAACTACAACACATAATGCAGAGCTTTTTTTACTATTTAAGTTGTCATTAATTTTTTGGAAAATTCTGTCCATAAATAAGCTTATAAATGAATTATAAAATTACAAAAATAATTAAAGCTTTTCAAATGCCGATGAACATATTATGGATAGGTAGATTTAAGTATCAAAAAAAACAAAATTTGAGCAGATAAATAGTACGTTAAACAGTTTAGTTTTTTTCTGTGTGTTTTTGTAAGAAATATAACTGTCTTTGTTTCTGATATTGAGAAGTATAAGGAAACAGAATTTCAGATTCCTTTGAGCTTTGAATTTTATTCTTTTATATTTTGTGTGGTGTAAATTTATACATTTCTGCTAAAAATTTTAGTTATTAGTTTTTAGTTATTTAGTTTTATAAAAACTAGAACCTAAAACCAGCACTTGCAATTAGAGTAAAAAAGCTAATTTTTAATTTAGCATCTCTTAATGGAATATTATTAATATCAATCGAATAAACTACTCTGGTATAAAAGGTTTTTCCATTATAACCTATTGCATTTTTGTAATTAAAATACAATGGAAGCTTTACTCTCATTCTCGATTTTGAACCAACATTGTAAGATTGAATTTGGGGACCAGAGCCAACAAGTAATATTGGACTGAAATAAAGCCTTTTAACAATAATATTGTAACCAATACCTGGAGCTATAATTGTAGAATTAAACGAACCAGTTGAGAATAAATTCATATTTCCATAATAGCTGTATTCGCTAAGTGGAATAAGCGAACCATTGTTTTCAATATGTGTAAATCTATCAGCTACTAAAAGCATAAATGAACCTGCACTTTTTTTCTGTCGCTCATTTTGTGAAAAAGCTGAATTTATAGAAAAGCTTTTATTAAAACAGAAATATGAAAAAAAGCCGAAAGTAAATGTAGATAAGTCTTTCCTGTGTGGATATGGATTATCTTTTGTCCATTCAGGATAAAATTGAGAAGGGTTATGCAGATAAAACGATTTGAAATTAAAATAGTAAAAATTCAATCCAACGACTCGACTTTGATAACCAAAATTTATGCTTTTATATTCGGTATTTCCATATTTTGTTATGCTATTATCGCTTACTGGTAGTTTGTATGCGTAAGAAAACTTAAATCTCTTATATCCAATCTCTACACCAACAGAGCCCATTGCATTTGGTCTATAAAAAATCGTTTTTCCTTGATTCTTTTTATCTTCCAAGCTAAAAATTGTAAGCTGATTGGAGTAAAATGGTCTTATCGAAAACGTGTGTTTGAAAACTTCAATGTTCTCAGGTATTTTCTTTTGTTTTTTCTGTTTTGTTTTTTTTCCATCCGGATTATTTGCAATCAGATTTAAGTGGCTAATTATAAGAGCTGTCGTAAATAAAATTGTTATCAGTTTCTTAAAAAGCATAAATCAAAAAATTTGTTGTTAAATTTACCTCGTAAAAAACAACGGTTATTTTGTAAAATTATTTAAAAAAATTGAATTCTGGAACTAATTATATTGATGAATTTAATGCTTTAAGTTGTTGTGTTATTATA
>Ga0154347_1012_pt2 | contig 11328 bp, 1 predicted proteins | sample RifGroA2_FD_115875 | JGI IMG/M metagenome (GOLD analysis project Ga0154347, IMG submission 115875) | Bacteroidetes bacterium GWA2_31_9
AGTTATTCTTCAGGTTCGCATGAAATTACATTAGGATATGTTTTCGATAAGAAAGGAAAAAATAAATCTGTTTTGAACCCTGGAAATCCATACGAGAAGTGGGTAGAATAATTTTTATTATCAGTAAATATTTGTTATAAAAGTAAAAAATAGTATAATATATAAGTTAGAAACTTTGTGCCTTTGTGTCTTAGTGGCTAAAAATAAAATAAATAAATTATGAAATTAAAAATTTACATAAGCATAATAATATTGTTAAATGCAATAACATTTACAAGTATTGCACAACCTCTTGCGTCGGTAAGTCCAGATTCGTTAAGTGCAACACTTATTAATTGTAACGATTCGGTTGAAATTCCGATTACAATTTACAATTCAGGCACTAGTGATTTAACTTATAATATATTTGAATCGTTTAATTCTGTACCAACCGGTTATTGTACTCCTACAACTGGTTATTGCTGTCCCGATGGCTGTGGCGATGGCGATTTTATAAACAATTTTACGTTTAACACAATAAGTAATTTAAACTCAAGTTGTAACGGACAGTCTGACGGCTATATTTCTTATCCATCAACAAGTTATACTACAAATGTTTTGCCTAGTGGAACTTATAATATTAGTATGCAGGCAGGCGGTTATAGCGAGGGTTTTGGAGTTTGGATTGACTATAATCGTGATGGCGATTTTGACGATACCAATGAATTTGTATATTCATCTCCTTCGGCTTCAACTTCACTTTTTTCCTCTACTGTTACAATTCCATCGTCAGCATCTTATGGAAAAACAATGCTCAGAGTTAGATGTAGTTATAGTAGTTTAGTTACTGCAACAGATATTTGTAATGAATTTTACTATAGCGAAACCGAAGATTATGAAATTACTATTGGAGCACCTTTTATTACAGCTACTCCAAATATTGGAACTATTGCTTCAGGCGATTCAGTAATTGTTCAGGTTAAATTTAATGCAATAGGAATGAATGTTGGTAATTATTTAAATTATTTAACAATAAATACTGATGATGCTTTAAATCCAATATTTACAATTCCTTGTTTTTTAACATTTATAGGAGTTCCAGAAATTGCAATTTCAGCAAATAATTTAAATTTCGATTCTATTATGCAGGGAGCAACAAAAATTGACTCATTTTTAATTTCAAATTTAGGTTGTGGCAATTTAGATATTACAGATATAACAAACTTAAATTCAGATTATATTGTTAATTCAACCAGTTTTACTATTCTGCCGGGCGAAAGTCAATACATTTTTGTAACATTTAATCCACAATCGTTAGGAGATTTTTACGATACATTAAATATTATAAATAATGACTCTAATTTAACTGTAAGTTTATATGGTTATGCTACTTCACCTCCTGTAATGTCGTGGTCGCCAAATTCTATAGATGTTACAATAAATACATGTAACGATTCTGTAGTTTTGCCATTAACAATTTATAATACAGGGAATTATGTATTAAATTACGCAATCGAAAATCAACAAATACTTAGTGCCCTATGCACTCCATTAACAACCAGTTATTGTTGTGGTATGGGAATTAATAATGTAACATTTAATACAATTAATAAACCATCCCCCGATGGAGTCGAAAACTATAAAGATTTTTCAGCAACATCTGTTACAACTGTTATTTCTGGACAAACATATACAATATCGGTTAATACAGGAATATCATATAACGAGCATGTATTTGCTTGGATTGACTATAATAATAATGCTATTTTTGAAGCTAATGAAAAAATATTAGAATCAATAGATCAGTATATAAATCACTCTGCAAATGTAACAATACCTAATAATGCAGTAATGCAAACTCCGTTAAGAATGAGAATAATTTCTGAATATTCATGGAATGCTTATCCTCAGTCATGTAATAATGTACAATATGGACAATGCGAAGATTATGCTGTAATTATTGGTGATATGTTATCTCTTTCAAATACTTTTGGCACAGTACTTCCCAACGATTCAAATATTATAAATCTAACTTTTCATACCGAAAGTATTTTAGCAGGAACTTATACAAATAATATTGTATTTAACTCAAACGACCCACTTCATCTAACCGATTCAATTCAATATACTCTAAACTACAATGGCTATCCAGTAATAAGTTCATCAGTAAATTGTATAGATTTAGATTCGATTTTGCAATTTAATTCAACATCCGACTCAATGTGGTTTTATAATATCGGTTGTGATTCGTTAAATATTACCAATATTACAAATTCAAATGCAGCTTTCGTTACTGATACAACAACTTTTATTATCTACCCCGGCGATTCGGCAAAATTATTTGTAACATTTAGTCCTTCAACTATTGGCGATGTTTATGATACATTGAATATTATAAATGATGACTCTTTAATTACTATATGCCTTCATGGATATGCTTTTCCGCCTCCAATCGCCTCATTTACACCACAATCGTTTAATGTAACTCTAAATACTTGTAATGAAATTGATTCGTTGCCATTAACAATTACAAATACTGGTGTATATCAATTAGATTGGAATTTAAGCACAATTACTGAAAAATCACTTTCTTTCGATGGAAACGATTATGTATCAGTAGCTAACACAAATACACTTCCTACAGGTAGCGTAATGACGGTTGAAGCATGGATTTATCCAACATCTTATACCGATGCAAGTTACAACGGCGTTGTTTCTTTTGGTCCTCGCTGGTGTACTGGTTCATCGTTTTTATTATCAATGACAAATGCTGGTCGTCCTTCGTTTGCAAGTTGGTGTAACGATTTTGTTCCAAGTACAGGCCCAACAGCAACTTTAAATTCATGGAATCATATTGCTGCAGTTCTTAATGGAAATAGTATTACTCTATATTTGAATGGATATTCTTGGACAACAACAATGGGCACTGTTCCAAATATTCAAAATGGTTATCCTTGTAATATTGGATGTACCGATAATACAGGAAGATTTTTTAATGGACAAATTGATGAAGTAAGAATTTGGAACACAGCACGAACAGCTTCTGAAATATCAAATAATCAATATCATTCTATTGAACCTGTTCAAAATGGACTTCAGGCATATTTTAAATTTAATGAAGGTAATGGAAATTCGGTAATTGATTTTACAGGAAATTCTCATACAGGAACAATTAATGGCTCTATTTTTAATTTTAGCTCACCAATTTCTAATATTATATCATTAAGTTCATCAAATGGAACAGTTGTAACAGGCGACACTACTATTGTAAATATAACTTTCGATTCAAATGATTTAATAGCAGGGACTTATAATCAAGAAATAGTTTTTACATCAAACGACCCACTTCTAAGTTCCGATACAATATCTTGTACAATAATTTATAATGGATATCCAATAATGTCGGTTTCTGATAGTTGTTTGGCTTTCGATTCATTAATTCAATATCAATCTTTTACCGATACAATTTGGTTTGTAAATTCAGGATGCGATTCGTTAAAAATTACAAATATTTCAAACACAACTGCTTCATTTACTGTTTCTCCTTCAGTATTTTCTGTTTTTCCGAACGATTCAGCTATGTTGGTTGTTACATTTAGTCCACAAAACTTTGGAATTAATCTTGATACCTTACACATTATTACTAACGACTATAATGTTGATATTTGTTTAAGCGGATATGCTTTTTATCCACCAATTATTTCGTATTTGCCAGATTCTATTGATGTTTCATTAACTCAGTGTAACGATTCTATAACTGTTCCTTTAACAATTTATAATATTGGAGATACTACACTGTCATTTAATTTATCAGAAAATATTGACGGTAGTGCATTACAGCTAGATGGTTCAAACGATTATGTTGATTTAGGTAATTGGTTTAATTATCAAACATTTACAATTGAAATGTGGGTAAACCCTGGTACTGCTCAACAGCAATATGCTGATATATTTGATAATAACCATTCAGGAGGCAGGTCATTTGTTTTACAACAAAACTCTACTAATACAAATCAATATGGATGGGGCAGTAATGATGGGGGAAGTGGTGCTTTATTTTCACTAACTCCTAACCAATGGTCGCATATTGCTGTTACAAGAGATGGAAATACAAAAACCAATAAAGTTTATGTAAATGGAACATTAGTATCAAACTTTGTAGGAACTGTAAATATTCCTTACGATGGTTCACAGTATTTTCGTTTAGCACGTTGGGGTGGAGGAGGAAGATATTGGAACGGAACTATGGACGAAGTTCGTGTTTGGAATGAGGCAAAATCGCAACAACAAATTTTAGATAGAATGAATCGTCAGCTTTATGGCTCTGAGGCTGGTTTAATTGCTTACTGGAACTTAAACGAAGGCACTGGAACTATTGCAAATGATTTATCTGGCAATAATCATACAGCAACAATCAATAATGGTGCAGTGTGGAGTACAAACCGAGCAGCTTTATATACATTTATCACTACCGATACTTTTTCGGGAAGTATCGCTTCATCAGACTCTTCAATTGTCAATATTACAATTAGTTCTACAGATTTAGTTACTGGCGAATATAGCTCAAGCATCATTATAAACTCTAACGATCCGTTAAGTTCATCAGACACGATTGATGTAAATTTGCATTTCACAGGTTATCCATTGATTTCATCATCAGTAAATTGTTTGCAGTTTGATTCTGTAATTCAGTATTCATCTTTTACAGACTCGTTATGGTTTATAAATATTGGTTGCGATACTTTAATAATTTCAGATATTACTAATAACACAACTTCTTTTTCAATTGACACAAATTATATTCAAATTCCACCACGCGACTCTTCATTATTGTATGTTTCATTTATTCCAAATGTAATAGGTGATATATTTGACACATTACACATTACGAATAATGATGTTGATATAGATATTTGTTTACAAGGATATGCTTTTAGTCCTCCAATTATTTTACATTCCCCCGATTCAATAATTGCTTTAGTTAATACTTGTAATGATTCTGTAACTATTCCTTTAACAATTTATAATATTGGAGATTACGATTTAATATATTCGATTAATAATAGTACAATTCTTCCTGCTCAATGTGTCCCAATTACAACAGGTTATTGTTGCGATATGGGTATTAAAAATGTAAAATTCAATACTATTAATAATACTACTCCTAATGGTTCGGAAGGTTATAAAAATTTTACTGCAACTCAGCAAACCAGAGTTTTATCTGGTCAAACCTACAATTTATATGCTCAAACTGGAGTTCAATATAATGAACATGTTTTGGCATGGATTGATTATAATAATAATGGAACTTTTGAAACATCAGAAAAAGTTTTAGAGTCAATCAGTCAATTTATTAATCACTCTGCAAATGTTACAATTCCAACTAATGCTGTAGAAAATACTCCGTTACGAATGAGAATTATATCTGATTATTACTGGAATGCAACACCTCAACCTTGCAATAATGTTCAGTACGGTCAGTGCGAAGACTATACAGTAATGATAGGAAATAGAATAACATTATCGAATAATTTAGATACAGTTGCACAAAACGATTCATCAATAGTGAATATTACATTTTATACCGATGAACTTTTGTCGGGAAATTATACAGGAAATATTCTAATTTCATCAAACGACCCTTTAAATGCAGTTGATTCTATAAAATTTGATTTAATACTAAATGGCTATCCAATTATTTCTCTTTCAGATTCATGCTTAGAATTTGATTCAATAATTCAATATAATTCAAAAGTTGACAGTATGTGGGTTTATAACTCCGGTTGTGATACATTAAATGTTACAAATATTAATTCCTTAACTTCATATTTTTATGCCGATACAACTTTATTTAATATTTTACCAAACGATTCAATGCAAATATTTATAACATTTAATACTGATATTACCGGACACATTTACGATACACTTGAAATTATTAATAACGATACAATTCTGCATGTTTGCTTACATGGTTATTCAATAATTCCTCCTTTTATTACTTATAATCCCGATTCAATTTATTTAACAATAAATACATGTAACGATTCTGTTTCAGTTCCGATAACGATTTATAACACTGGCGATTCTCCTTTAGATTGGTCGTTTTCGGTTGATGCATGTACAGTTTCCGATGATTTTGAACCTGCAATTGATAACTCCTTATGGACTACAATTGATGGAGGAGTTGCATCTGCAAATTGTAGTTTTTATTCAGCAGGAAATGCTTTATATTTTGATGGCGACCCACGACAGGCTATAACTCGTAGTTTTAATACAATTTTAGGTGGTCAAATAGAATTTTATTTAAAACTCGGAACAGGTGGAAGTCCATGCGAAAATGCCGATGGTGGCGAAGATGTAACTTTACAATACTCAATTGATAACGGAAATAATTGGATTGATATTAATATTTATTTAGCCGATAATTATCCTAACTTTACATTAATTCAGGAAAATATTCCGATTCTAGCTTGTACAAATAATACTTTATTCAGATGGATTCAGTTCTCGCACAGTGGCTCTGGATACGACAATTGGGCAATTGATGATGTTGCATTTAATAACATTACAAATAATATTGTTTTAGATTCAATTTCTGGAACAATTGCCACAGGAGATTCTACAATTATTAATGCAACATTCTTAACAGATGAATTAGTAACTGGAATTTATAATAATTTATTAATCATAAACTCTAACGACCCATTAAGTCCTATTGATACAATTATTACAACCGTAGAATATAATGGATACCCTGTTGTTTCATTATCCGATACTTGCTTGTTGTTTGATACTATTGTTCAGTGGGATAACGATATTCAGTCGTTTTATGTTTACAATACAGGTTGCGATACATTATTTGTAAGTAATATAATTTCCGATTTACCCGAATTTACAACTACCGATACTTTATTTGCCTTATTCCCAAACGACTCGGCTTTAGTTTCAGTTAATTTCGCACCAGTTACAGTTGGCAATTTTAATGGTACTCTGTCAATAATTAGTAACACTACAATCAAAACACTGTGCTTAATTGGAGTTAGCATTGTTCCTCCTCAGATTTCATTTAGCCCGGCAACATTAACTGCAAATATTACAGCATGTAACGACACTTTCACTACTCCGTTAACAATTTATAATTCTGGTGATTATCAACTTATTTATTCTATTGGAAGTTCAATAATTCAAAGTCCGCTTTGTATGCCTACTACAACTGCATATTGCTGTGGAATGGGAATTACACGATTTGCTTTAAATACAATTGATTATGTTACATCAGACGGTAGTGATGGTTATAGCGATTATAGCTCATTTATGCAAACTCAACTAATACCTTCTCAAACTTATCCTGTAACAGTAAGAACAGGAAATACTTATACAGAAAATGTAAGAATATGGATAGATTTTAATAATAACGGAACATTTGATGCCTCTGAAAAGGTTTTTGAATCATTAAATCAAATGTTAAATCACTCTGGAAATATTACAATTCCTGCAAATTCTGTATTGCAAACTCCACTTCGATTGAGAGTTGGCTCCGATTTAGGTACAAATGCAATACCTCAACCTTGCAATAATGTTGAATATGGTCAGTTTGAAGATTATACTGTTATTATTGGTAGCGGAATTAATTTTACAAATTCTTCTGACACAATTCTTTCTGGCGATTCAGCTATCGTTAATGTAAATTTAGATGCAACAATTGCAACACCTGGTACATTCAGCTATAGTGTTGTTATTAACTCTAACGACCCATTAAATCCTATTGTTGAAGTTCCTTTTGATATTGTAATTGCTCCACTTCCTACACAACCTGTAGTTACAGATGAAGCAATTTGTTTTGGAACTGCAACTCCCGATTTGGTTGCAACTGGAACAAATGTAAATTGGTTTTCTGATGGAGCTTTAACAACTAATATATTTACAGGAAATAATTTTAATAATGGCGAAACTGCTGTTAGTCAATATACTTATTATGTTACACAAACTGTTAATAATTGCCAAAGCCCATCAGATACAATAATATTGTCAATAAATCCGGTTTACAATTTAAGCGATGTTCAATCAATTTGTAATGGCGATTCATACATTTTTGGAACTCAAACATTAACTATATCAGGAATTTATGTTAAAACATTCCAAACTGTAAATGGTTGCGATTCTGTTGTAACACTTACATTAACTGTTAATCCAACTTATTCAGAAGTTGCTCTACAAACTATTTGTAATGGCGATTCCCTCATTTTTGGAACTCAAACATTAACTACATCAGGCACATACATTGAAACATTCCAAACTGTAAATGGTTGCGATTCGGTTGTAACTCTTACTTTCACAGTTTATCCAACTTATAATGTAACCGATAGCACTTCAATAACTTGCGGAGGTTCATATACTTTTGGAACACAAACATTAACAACTGCCGGAATTTATGTCGAAACCTTCAATACTATAAATAGTTGCGACTCGGTTGTAACTCTCACATTGACAATGATTCCTACATATACAGTTTTCGACAATGCAACAATTTGTGATGGAGATGTTTTTGCTTTTGGAACTCAAAGTTTAACTATTGCAGGGACTTATGATGAAACCTTCTCTGCCCAAGATGGTTGCGATTCGTTAGTATCACTTATATTAACTGTTAATCCGGTTTTTGCAACTACCGATTCGGCTTCAATCACTTGCGGAAATTCATACACATTCGGAACTCAAACCCTTACTGTTGCCGGAGTTTATAACGAAACTTTCACAGCAATAAATGCTTGCGATTCGGTTGTTACTCTCACTTTATATATGATTCCTTCTTATACAACCACAGATTCGGTTGCAATTTGTAATGGAGATTCTTACATATTTGGTACACAAACATTATCAGCCAATGGAGTTTATAACGAAACATTTACAGCAGGCGATGGTTGCGATTCGCTTGTAACTCTTACTTTATATATTAAACCAACTTTTTCGTCGCTCGATGCTGCAACAATTTGTAATGGCGATTCATACACATTAGGCACTCAAACACTGACAATTGCCGGTGCTTATGTCGAAACATTTACAGCAATAAATGGTTGCGACTCGGTTGTATATTTTTCATTATCAGTTAATCCGACTTATAGTGTAACCGATAGTACTGCAATATGTCAGGGCGATTCATACATTTTCGGAACACAAACTTTAACAAGTGCAGGAGTTTATGTAGAAACATTTAATTCAATAAATGGTTGTGACTCGGTTGTAACTCTCACATTAACTATAAATCCTATTTTTGCAGGAGTTGATGTAGCTACAATTTGTAACGGAGATGTTTTTGTTTTCGGAACACAAAATTTAACAACAGCAGGTAATTACTCTGAAACATTTAGTTCTGTATATGGTTGTGATTCTATGGTAGTTTTAACATTAAGCGTTAATCCAACATTTGCCGAAAATGATACTGCAATAATTTGTAATGGCGATAATTTTGTATTTGGAACTCAAACACTAACTATTGCAGGAGTTTACAACGAAACTTTCACAGCAATAAACGGTTGCGATTCAGTTGTAACATTAACCCTTAATGTAAATCCAATTTATTCTGAAGTTGATTCAGATTCAATAACTTGCGGTGCATCATTAGTATTTGGAACTCAAACTTTAACTTCCGCAGGAATTTATAACGAAACTTTCGCTTCAATAAATGGCTGCGATTCGGTTGTAACTTTAACATTATCAATGCTCCCATCTTATGCAACTTTGCAATCGGCAACTATTTGTAATGGCGATTCTTATACATTTGGAACACAAACATTAACTATTGCAGGAGTTTACAACGAAACATTTACAGCCGTTGATGGTTGCGACTCGTTGGTAACTTTCACATTAACAGTTAGTCCTACTTATGCAACACTGAGTGAAGTCGAAGTGTGCGATGGCGATTCTTATACATTTGGAACTCAAACCTTGACAACTACCGGAGTTTATAACGAAACATTTACAACAATAAATGGTTGCGATTCGGTTGTAACTCTAACATTTACAGTAAATTCAACTTATAATGTTACCGATAGTACAGCTATTTGTAATGGAAACTCATTTACATTTGGCACTCAAACCTTAACAATTGCAGGGGTTTATGTCGAAACTTTCAGTTCTATTAGCGGTTGCGATTCGTTAGTTACACTTACGTTAACAGTAAATCCTGTTTATTCTGAAACAGATTCTGCTACAATTTGCGATAGCGACTCATACATTTTCGGGACACAAACACTTTCAGTTGCAGGAGTTTACAGCGAAACATTTAGCACTGTAAATGGTTGCGACTCTGTGGTATCACTTACATTATTTGTAAATCCTGTTTATGCTGAATTAGATACAGCATCAATAACTTGCGGAGCTTCATACATTTTTGGAACTCAAACTTTAACTTCTGCCGGAAATTATACCGAAACTTTCAGTTCTATAAATGGTTGCGATTCGGTTGTAACCTTAACATTACAAATGCTCCCTTCATACATTACAAACGATAATGCAGCTCTTTGTGATGGCGACACATTAGTTTTTGGCTCACAAAATCTAACTCTTGCCGGAAATTACAGCGAAACTTTTACTGCACTTACAGATGGTTGCGATTCGTTAGTAAATTTAACATTAAATGTTAGTCCAGTTTATGCCGAAACCGATAGCGTTTCAATAATTTGTGGGGCTTTATACATTTTTGGAACACAAATATTAACATCTGCCGGAGTTTACACCGAAACATTTAATTCCATAGTGGGTTGCGATTCGGTTGTTACACTTACTTTATATATGATTCCAGAGTTTATTGAAATCGACTCTGCAACAATTTGTGATGGAGACTCTATTGTATTTGGCACACAAATATTAAAAATTGCTGGGACTTACTCTGAATTATTTACTGCAATTAATGGTTGTGATTCGTTAGTTACTCTTACACTTTTTGTTAATCCAATTGTAACAAGCAGCGATGCAGTTTCAATTTGCGATGGCGATTCATACATTTTTGGAACTCAAACATTAACTATTGCCGGAGTTTATAATGAAACTTTCACTTCAACAATAAATGGTTGCGATTCAGTAGTAACTTTAACTTTAACTATCAACTACAGCAATGCTGGTATAGATGTTCAAACTGCTTGTGAAAGTTACGATTGGATTGATGGAAATACCTACACTGCAAGTACTTCTACACCAACATATACATTAATCAATGCAGCAGGTTGCGACAGTATAGTAACTTTAAATCTAACAATCAACAATTCAAACACTGGTATAGATGTTCAAACTGCATGTGATACTTACGATTGGATTGATGGAAATACTTACATTTCAAGTACCAACACACCA
>Ga0154347_1281_pt2 | contig 11066 bp, 6 predicted proteins | sample RifGroA2_FD_115875 | JGI IMG/M metagenome (GOLD analysis project Ga0154347, IMG submission 115875) | Bacteroidetes bacterium GWA2_31_9
TTGATACAAAAGTTGAATCATATTCGGCTAATGATGTAACAATCATTGAAATGGATCGAATGCGAAAGCTCATTGCAGAACACATGGTTCATTCAATACAAGTTTCGCCACATGTTACATCTTTTATTGAGACCGACGCTTCTGCAATAGTTTATTGGAGAGAAAAATATAAAGAGAATTTTTTTAAAAAATATAATACAAAGCTTACTTATACTCACATAATTTTAGAAGCTATAATTAAGGCTATTAAAGATTTTCCAAGAATAAATTCATCTTTAGATGGTGATAAAATAATTGAAAAAAAATATATTAATTTAGGAATTGCAACAGCTTTACCAAGTGGAAACTTAATTGTTCCGGTATTAAAAAATTCAGAGAATAAAACTTTAGCTGATATTGCATTGATTTCAAATGATTTAACCGATAGAGCAAGGAACAATAAATTGCAACCAACAGAAATACAAAGCGGAACATTTACAGTTACAAATATTGGAACTTTCGGGAGTATTGCAGGAACTCCGATTATAAACCAACCTCAAGTTGCAATTTTAGCAATTGGTGCAATAGTCAAAAAACCAGCAGTAATATCTACAGAATATGGCGATTCTATTGGAATTAAACAACAACTAATTTTGTCATTAGCTTACGACCATAGAATTGTTGATGGTGCTTTAGGTGGAATGTTTTTACAAAAGGTGTCTTACTATATTGAAAATTTTGATGTTAGCAATAGTTTTTAAGTTTTTTACTATATTGCGAAAATTTTATAAATTCTTAGAATTCACTCTATGAAGAAAATTATTTATGTAATTAGCTTATTATTAATAGGTAATATGCCTTTTTATGGTCAAGAAAAATCATTTAAAGATATTTATTACAATGCTGAAAGCTTTTTAGATGCAGGAAATTATTCAGAAGCATTAACAAATTATCAAGAATTATCAAAAATGCAACCCGATAATGATAATATTAATTTTAAAATAGGCTTTTGCTATGTTAATACAATTTTAGATAAAGATAAATCTATTCAATATCTTGAGAAAGCTTCAAAAAATATTTCTGAGGCATATAATGGCGATTCTGAAAAAGAAAATAAAGCACCTGTAGATGTATTATATTGGCTAGGTAAAGCTTATCATGTTAATTATAAGTTTGAAGAAGCTATTAAAGTACTTAACGAATTTCGTCCAAAAATAGAAGTTGGAAACCCTGATTTAATGGCAGATGTTGATAAAACTATTAATTATTGCCAAAATGGTATCGAATTAATTAAAAAACCAGTAAAATTTAACATTACCAATTTAGGAAGTGGTATTAATACCGAATTTTCTGAACATAGCCCTGTATTTTCGGCTGATGAATCTGTTTTGATTTTTACATCAAAGAGAGAAGGAACAACTGGAGGAAAAAAGCTTGAAAATGGTGAGTTTTACGAAGATATTTATATTTCAAATAAAAATGAAAATGGGTCATGGTCATCACCAAATTCTATAGGTACAAATATTAATACAGATGAAAATGAAGCAACAATCGGACTTTCAATTGATGGTCAAACATTGTTTATTTATAAAGACGATAATGGTGATGGAAATATTTATTCTAGTCAATTAAATGGTGATGTTTGGTCAGTACCTGAAAAATTAGGTCCAACAATAAATACAAAATCTCGTGAAACTCATGCTTGTTTATCTGCTGATGGACGATATTTATATTTTACATCTGATAGAAAAGGTGGATTAGGTGGATTAGATATTTATGTTGTAAAACGACTTCCAAATGGACAATGGAGCGATGCTCAAAATTTAGGTTCAAAAATTAATACTCCAAATAATGAGGAAGGTCCTTTTATTCATCCTGATGGTGTTACATTATTTTTTAGTTCTGAAGGACACAAAAGCTTGGGTGGTTACGATATTTTTTATTCAGTTATTGATAATGATACCCGCTCTTGTTCAGAAGCAAAAAATATTGGTTATCCAATAAATACAACCGAAAACGATGTGTTTTATGTTCCTACTCCCGATGGAAAAAGAGCTTATTATTCATCATATCAGGCTAATGGTCTAGGTAGTTCAGATTTGTATTTAATTACGCTTCCTGAGTCACAGGAAAAACCACTTGTTGTAATGAGTGGTAAAATTGAGACGAACAGTAATACTATCCCTAAAAATGTAACAATTACTGTTACTAATCTTGTTGATCAAAGTGTTGTAGGAAATTATACACCAAATTCAAAAACTGGAAAGTATTTGTTTATTTTAACACCTGGTAAATATAATGTTTTATATGAGTCAGATGATAATTTGTATTTTTCTGAAAATATAACAGTTGAAGAAGGATCTGCATATCAAGAAATCAATAAAGCAATAAATTTAAGTCCAGTTTTAATTGGCGATAAGTCTGAAACTTATTTAGCAGAATTTGATGCTAAAAGTTCAACAGTAAATGATAAAATTGAAGCTGAATTATCAAAACTTTATGAACTATTAAAAAGAAACAAGCAACTAATTGTTGACATTCAATTACCTAGCGATTCAAAAAATAAAAAGTTAAATGATTCAAGAAAGAAATCAGTTGTTGATAATTTAGAAAAAAGAGGACTAGATAAATATCGAACTATGTCTGATTTAAAAGTTTCTAAAGATCAGGATAATGTTGTTGTTTTAAAAATTGTAGAAAGTACTGATATTCTTGCTACAAATGATGGTAATAAAAATAATACTGATAATACTGATGCAACAAATAAAGTTGTAAAAGCCGTAGGCACTGGAAATGATGTAGAAATAGATAATGTTTTTTTCGATTTTAACAAAGCTCAAACAACAGAGTATTATGAGAATTTGAATAAACTTGCTGGTTATTTAGTCGAAAATAATACAGCAATTATAGAAATGTATGGTTATACCGATTTACAAGGCGATGAAGATTATAATATGCAATTATCTATTAGAAGAGCGTCATTTGTTAAGGATTATTTAATTGAAAAAGGAGTTAGTAAAGAAGCTATGAAAATTAAAGGTTTTGGAGAATCTAATCAAATTGCTATAGACTTATGTCCCGAAAGCAGAAAGTATAATAGACGTGTTGAGTTTAAAGTTACAATTCAAGGAAATAAAAAACTTACAATTAAGCAAATAAATGTTCCAGAAAATTATAAAATTAATTAGGTATTAGTGGTTGAAATGAGAAGATATTTAATTGGAATATTAGTTGTATTAGGTGGTTTATTTTTCTGTAAAAATGACCTATATTCTCAAAGTAATATAAAAAGCAAATTTGTTGATGCTGAATATTATTTTTTATTTGATGAATATTCAAAGGCTCTGCCAATGTATTTGTCGATACTTCAAAAAGATTCAAATAATGCAAATATAAATTATCGCATCGCTTTATGTTACTTAAATCTTGTAGGACAAAAATATAAAGCAATACCATATTTAGAGAAAGCTGTAAAAGACATTACTTATACATACAAAGAAGGCTCTTATAAAGAAATGAGAGCTCCTTTTGAAGCTTATTTATATTTAGGCGATGCTTATCGTATTAATGAAGATATTGATAAAGCTATTGACGCATACACTAAATTTAAAAGTTTACTTAAACCCGAAGATGTCTTTTTTCAACAAGTAGTTACAAGGCAAATGAAATCTTGTGAAAATGCTAAAGATATGTTCTTTACACCTGTCGAGGTTGACGAAATGAATGTTGGAAATCAAATAAATTCAACCTTTTACGAATATAATCCATGTGTTTCTCAAGCAGAAGATTTGATGTTTTTTACAATGTCAAAAAATAATGAACTAATTCTAATATCTAAATTTGCAAATGGTGCTTGGGAAAAACCAAAAAATATAACAAATTTAGTTAAGTCTGCTGATGGTGCTTGTAAAACAGTATCTCTTTCACATGATGGGAAGTTTTTATTCTTTTCAGATGATAACTCAGATAACAAAGGAGATCTTTATGTCTCAAAAATAAACAAAGGTAAAGCAATGCCTATGGATAATCTTAATAGAAATATTAATTCTCGTTATTCTGAAACTAATGCTAGTTTATCTCCAGATGGTAAAACACTTTATTTTACTAGTGATAGAAAAGGAGGCATTGGAGGTTTAGATATTTATAAATCTAAAAAGGAAAATGGAGATTGGGGTCCAGCCGAGAATTTAGGTTCTCCTATTAATACAATTAATGATGAAGAAACACCATTTATAACTGCCGATGGCAAATCATTATATTTTAGCTCCGAAGGTCATAATAGTATTGGAGGTTTTGATTTTTTTGTTTCTACTATGTTAGAAGATGGAAATTGGTCAGTTCCTCTTAATTTAGGTTATCCAATTTCAACAACCGATGATGACTTATTTTATTATCCAATTGGAAATGGTGAAAAAGCTTATACATTCAGAACAAAAAATTATGGTGACGCATTAAGTGATATTTTTAAAGTTATTCCATCTGTCATAAAACGTCCTGATAATGTTGTTTTTAGAGGTGAAATTTCGTTTCAGGATAACCAAACAGAAAATATAGTAAATTCAAATATTATTTTAATTAACTCAAGTACAAAAGATACACTAAACTATTTTAGACCAGATACTAATACTTTAGAATATGATTTTTCTGTTCCATTAACAAACTATGAAATTATTTTTGAAACAAAAAACTATAAATCAGTTAGCGAAAAATTTGTTGTTCCAAATTTAATGACAAGAGTTGAAGTAAATTATAATATTGAATTTGTTCCAATAGTTTTAGCTATAAATAATGTTAGTAATTCTTTAAAATCTGATAGTGTTTTAGTTCAAAATATTGATACATCTTCAAATTTGATAGCAATTAATGTAAATAATTCTGATTCAGTAAAGAATGATAATAATAATAGTACTACAAAGAATGATATTGTAATAAACGAAAATAATAACATAAAAAATTCAGATGTAGTAAAGCATGATAATGATGTTAAATCAGATGTAAATAATACTAAGAATGATATTGTTGCTAATGAAAACAAGAATAACGAGCTTAAAAATACTGATGAGAATAATTCTAAAAATGTAAATATTAATAATAATAAAGCTAATAATGGTTCATTAAATGCTGAAAATAAAGGTATTTATGTAATAAAAAGTGTCTATTTTGATTTTGCTAGTTCATCGTTAAATGCTGAATCAAAAGCAGAAATCGAAAAGTTATATATGTTAATAAAGGCAAATTCGCAACTAGAAGTCGAATTAGTTGGACATACCGATTCTAAAGGAAATCCAGAATACAATAAAATTCTATCTGAAAAGCGAGCAAAATCAGTTGTAAACTATTTAAAAGCAAAAGGAATTACTTCAAGTAAGATAAAAACTGTTGGATTAGGTGAAGATCAAAGTGTTGCAATTAACGAAAATCCTGATGGAACTGATAATCCTGAAGGCAGACAATTAAACAGAAGAGTTGATATAAATATTTTAAATGCCGGAAACGAAAATGTAGTTGTCGAAAATATTTACGTGCCTGATAATTTGAAAGTTGATGAATCAACAGAATACTTTGTATTACTAAAGGAAAGTAGTAAATTATTATCAAATTCAGATTTTACTAAATATGGAAGTAGTTTTAGCAATCCTTCTGTTCGACAGCTTAATGGAAAGTATTATTATTTTGTTGGTAAATTTGCGAAAAAGCCAAATGCAGTTTCGTTATTAAACGAAGCAATTGATAATGGTTTTACAGATGCCAAAATTTTAAATACACATGAATTGAATCGTTATCAGACAGTTGATGCTTCTTCTGTAAAAACAAATAATGATATTGTAAATAATACTTCATCTTTTGCTTCTACTGATAATTATACTGTACAAATAAAGGCATTAACAAATAATGTTCCTCCATCTGAATTTGTAGGTTTATCAGGAATATCTGTAACAGAATGTACAGATGGATTTTATAGATATACAATTGGCGATTTTTCTGATTACAATGTAGCAAGAGAACAAAAAAATAAAGTTATTGAAGCAGGATTCCCCGATGCATTTATAATTAAAGTTGCACAATTAAAGAGCAGGTCTGGAAAGTTAAAATTAGAGCCACAAAGCAATAATAATGGCTCAACTGATAATTCTTCTTCAAAATTTACAATACAGTTAAAAGCTTTAAATAGTCCACTTGCTAAAGATTACTTTAAAGACCTTGATGGAGTTAAAGAAACCTATTGTACAGACGGTTTTATTAGATATACATTAGGAGATTATAATAATTATAACGTAGCAGTTTTTGATTTAGCAAAAATTAAAGAACAAGGCTTTGACGATGCTTATGTTGTTGATTATAATACTTATCGAGTAGTTGACCAACAAAAATTTGAAGTCAATGCCTCAGCAGTATATACAATACAAATTAAAGCTTCTACCAATATAGTTGAAAAAACTGAATTTAATGGTTTAGAGCCAGTTAAAGAGTTTATAGGTTCCGATGGTTTCCATCGATACACTTATGGCGAATTCTCAGGCTATTCGGCCGCAAAAGCAGAATGGGAAAAAATCATAACCAATGGCTTTCCCGATGCTTTTATTGTTAATATTGATTCTTACAAGAAAAAGTAAAATTTAAGTTTAAGAACGTTAAACTAATTTGAAATTGTCGTGCTAACTTGAGCCAACAGTGCTTTAAAGTAGCGTGAATTATTTTAAATATCTTGTTAGGCGGATTGGTATTAGATTCTCAAAAGAGGATAAACGCATGTTGTTTATCCACCTTAAAAAAAACGAATATTGCAAATAGAATATTAAGTATCAGATAATTACTAAAAACAAATTAATGTGGTTATTAGGGGCGATAAAGACATGTGGAGGTGTTCTAACCACTACGTTGGTTGCCATTTTAAAAAACGACACAGATAAAGCAGAAATATATGGAAATTTTAGTTTTAGCAATTTTAATTTTAGTAAATGGATTTTTTGCTCTATCCGAAATTGCTTTAGTTTCAAGTAAAAGGTCGAGATTAGAACAAAGTAGAATAGATGGGAGCAAAGGGGCAAAAGTAGCATTAAAATTACTTGACAATTCTGAGAATTTTTTATCAGCTATTCAAGTAGGAATAACATTAATTGGTATAGTAACCGGGGTTTATGGAGGCCTGAATATTGCTGATGATGTTGCTCCATTTTTTCAAAAATTTGAGATTACATATAACTATGCAAATCAAATAGCATTAATACTAACTGTTGCAATAATAACTTATTTTTCTATTGTAATAGGGGAGTTAGTTCCTAAAACAATTGCATTGAATAACCCTGACAAAATTGCAATTCGAGTTGCTCCAATGATTTATTATTTTAGCAGTGTTTTTTATCCCTTTGTTTGGCTTTTATCAATTTCTACTAGTTTTGTGAATAAACTAATTGGGATTAAGAAACAAACCGAACAAATGACAGAAGCTGAATTAAGGCATATGATAAAAATTGCATCATCTGAAGGAGTTATAGAAAAAGGACAAAACATAATACATGAAAAAGTATTTTATTTTGCCGACAAAAAGGCAAAACATATAATGACCCACAGATCTGATGTAGAGTGGATTAATATTGATAACGATTTTGAAGTGATAAAAAACAAATTATTTGACACCCAGCATAGCAAAATAGTTTGTTGCAATGGTAGTTTAGATAATTTTAAAGGGATAATTTATTTAAGAGATTTTTATAAATCGATTTCAGAGACAGAGATTTTTAATATTAGTACAATCATTATTGAACCATTAATTGTTCCCGACAATATAGATGCTCAAAAAGTTTTAGAATTATTTAGGCAGAAAAAAGTTCACCTTTGTTGCGTTGTGAATGAGTACGGTGGTTTTGAAGGATTAATAACATTACATGATATTGTTGAAAATATTGTTGGACAAATACCTGAAGAAGGAGAATTGTATGAGCCAGATGTATTTATACGAGATGATAATTCTGTATTAGTAAGTGGTGATGCTCCAATTGAAACACTTAATGAGATAATTATAGATTTTAAAGTTGATTTTGATAAAATTGACTATTCTACTGTAGCAGGTTTTGTTTTTAATCAAATTGGTAAAATCCCTCAAGTTGGCGATAAAATTGATTATATGGATTATAAAATAGAAATAGTTGATATTGATGGGAATAAAATTGATAAAATATTGATAACAAAGATAAAATAAAAAAAAGGCAACCAACATCGGCTCATAAAATATTGGGGTTTAAGTGGGTAGGCAACATTTGTTCCCGCAGGCAACTTCTGGCACGGCTGATACAGACTTCGCCACGCAGTCCCCAACATTTCATAGCCGTAGGCGTTAGGTGCAATTTGCCTCATACCAATGAGTTCACAAACATTACCGAAAAATTTGTACATTTGCGACTATTTTTAATATAATCAAGACAGAAGAATGGCAGAAAAGAAAAAGGTTACAGCAAATGAAATTTATGATTTGTTGTTGAACGAATTTAAAATAAAAGAAAAAATCGGAAGCGTTGAAATCATACTTGGCGGAATTTCAGCAAAATACAATGGTAAAGATGCAATTGGTGACTTATTACAAGAATGGCTTGGAGAATGGTTAAAGCAAAATAATTTCTATTTTAGGCAACATCCAAACACACAAGAATTTCCAGATTTTTTGCTTGCTGAAGACAATAAAAGTGGATATTTAGAGATTAAAACTTTCAATGCAAATGCTACACCAGCATTTGATATTGCTAACTTCGATTCTTATAACAAATCCTTACTTATCAAACCTGAAAGACTTGATGCTGATTATTTGATTTTTGGCTATAAAATGGTTGATTCTGTTTTGAGTGTGGACAATTTATGGCTTATGAAAGTTTGGGAAATGGCAGGTAATTCGGGAGCAAATCCTGTAAATATGCAAACTAAAAACAGTCAGCCTTACAATTTAAGACCAATAAAATGGTATGCCAAAACTGCTAAAAACAAACCATTTGCTGATAAAATTACGTTTTTGAATGCTATTTCCGAAACGCTTGAAAAGTATTCACATAGCACAAGTAGTTACAGTGAAAATTGGTTAGAAAACGTAAAGAAAAAATATTTTGAAAACACAGGAATTAAACTCTAATTCCTGCATATTCGGTTTCTAATATTTTATTTTCTGAAACTTCCAAAGCATCTAGCACTCTTTCGGCAACAGCTTTAATAACAGGAACTACAACAGTGTTTCCTAATAAATCAAAAGCTAAACTTTCTTTTACAGGTATTTCGTAATTTTCAGGATATCCGAAAATTCTTAATCCTTCTCGTATTGTTAGTTTTCTTATTCCGTTGCCATCGGGAACAACAATTTTAACCATATCAGTTGCGACCAAAGTTGGTGCAATCTCATATGGATTTAAGATTTTATTTACTTCAAAACTTAATTTACCGGTTACAATATTGTAGCCTTTTGGTTTTGTTTCATCATATACACGAGAAGTAATTTCACCATTTGTAGTAATTTCACTTACTAACTTTTTAGGGTGTTCAAATTTTATATATCCTTTTTCAACTAAATCATCTAAAAGTGCTTTTACATCAAAGCTTTCAAATAAACTTTTAACAGGAAAAAATGACTCAATTTGACTTAAAGTCAAAGGCATTCCATCCATCCAATCAATACCTATTTCACTTGCCCATTGCTTTTTTCTGCGTTCTTTGAAAAGTCTATTCAATAATTTTATTTGGTCTTTTGAGCATTCGCCTTTTACACCAATATCCCAACTATGAATATTGTTTTCGCCACCACGTTTATCCTTTATTGACTTACCATAAAGTTCCTCAACCGTAAAATGTGAAAGTAATTTTTTAGTAAAATCGGTTTTCATTATTGGCTTACCACTTTCTAAAACATCTTTTAAAACTTTAAAAGTTGGCTCAAAATTATCTAATGATGCTTTTTCGTTTATTGTACCGACAATAAAAACACGTTTTCTTGACTGTGGAACGCCAAAATTTACACTATCCAAAACTTTCCACGATACTTGATAATCTAATTCATTTTCAAGTTTATCTAAAATCGTTTTTAGCGTTCTGCCTATTTCATCGTGTTTGTTTTCTAAATCGTGTTTTACCAAACCTTCAACATTTTCAAGAATAAATCCTTTTGGTTTGTGGTGTTTAATTATTCTTTCAATTTCAAAAAATAAAGTTCCTCTTGTATCGGCAAAACCATTTCGTTTCCCACTTGCACTAAACGGCTGACAAGGAAAACCACCAAATAAAAAATCAAATGGCGGAATATCTTCATTTTTGACTTGAAAAATATCGCCTACAAAATTTTCGTGATGATGATTATGTTTTAGGGTTTGAATTGCATAAGGTTTGATTTCAGAAGTCAAAACACATTCTGTTGCAATTCCTCTATCTTGACAGGCTTGTTCAAAACCAAGGCGAATACCACCAAGTCCAGCGAATAAGTCAATAAATTTTAATTTAGTTCTCATCTTTCACCGTTTTATATTCAACATTTGGTTCAGCAACCATCAAAACAGAAGGTTCGGAAATCATAAAAGTAGAGCGATATTCTTCAATTTCAATTTTTGTACAACCTATGACATACAAACATTGCATAAAAAAAGAAGCACTAAAAGTACCACGACTAATTTTACTATCAACGCTTGACTTTGTTTCAGTACAACCGTTTTCGTTTAACAAAGTAGTTAAATCTTCTGTAGATAAACCTCTTTTGACTAACTCTGATTTGAGTATTCGTTTGACTTTTTTATTCCACTCAGACATAATTTGACTTTTATTATATTTGCAAATATGAGAATAAATACCAATATGTGCAAATAAAAATACAAAAATAAAAAAAATAAAAAAACTGCACCTAATAAATAGGGCTTCATGTGGTCGGAACGACCCAGCATGAAGCCCAAGTTGAATTAAATCCCAAAGCAGATAAGAATTACTTTCTAAAAAAGGGTTTGTAAATGGTTAAGAGCCAGTTAAAGAGTTTATAGGTGCTGATGGTTTCCATAGATAGTGTCAATAAGAAAACACAGTGTTTCTTTAGAAAACTTCAAGAATGAGGCTTTCGCAGTTTTGAAAAT
>Ga0154347_1111_pt1 | contig 10994 bp, 8 predicted proteins | sample RifGroA2_FD_115875 | JGI IMG/M metagenome (GOLD analysis project Ga0154347, IMG submission 115875) | Bacteroidetes bacterium GWA2_31_9
TCGCCAAGTTCGTTAACACAAATCATAAAGGCACTTACCGAAGTATTGAACGAAAAATTTTCGATGTCTTCTTTTATTTTCTTAATTGTTTTATGAAGAATTTTGTATTCGGCATTTGTTGGCTCTTCGTCTGAAACCACAAAATTATTTTCCTTATCGAAAAATAAACGCCAAAGCTTACGTAAAAATCTGTGAACACCATCAATTCCTTTTGTATCCCATGGTTTTGACATTTCAAGCGGACCTAAGAACATTTCATAAAGGCGAAGTGTGTCGGCTCCGTATTTTTCAACAATTTCGTCAGGATTAACAACGTTGAATTTGGATTTGGACATTTTTTCAACTTGAGGTCTTAATGTCACAAAATCTCCATTAAATAATTTAGAATATGTTTCATGTACATTATTCTCAATGCCTTTTAAATCTTCAAAAGTTCCTATTTCATAATTTTTAAATTGCGGATAAGCCTTCTTTAAATTAGATAGATTTTCCTTTGTTAAAATATATTTACCTTCTGTAAAATTAACAAATTCAATAGGAATATTTTCATGAAGAGCAAATGGTATTCTTGTCCCAAAATATTCTGGGAAGATAAATGTTTTTACTACAACATTATCAATTTGAGAATTCTCATCTATTTCTATAGGTTCATTTGTTAAATCTCTAGTGTTCCAACGTTTAGCATAATCAGAAGCGGCTTCCGAAATAGAGCGATTACTAATATTAACGATGGTTGCAATCATGCTTAATCCTTGTATCATTCCCTGATTTATCAACTTTTTAAAAGGCTCTTCCTTACATACAAAGCCCAAATCAAAAAGGAACTTGTTCCAGAATCGAGAATATATTAAATGTCCGGTAGCGTGTTCAGTTCCACCAATATACAAGTCCACATCTTGCCAATAATTATTTGCTTCTTTTGAAACTAACTCGTTAGGATTTTTGTTATCCATGTAACGCAAGTAATATGCAGATGAACCTGCAAATCCGGGCATTGTACTTAGTTCAATCGGAAAGCCATCTTTTGTATTCCAATTTTTTGCTCTTCCAAGGGGAGGTTGTCCATCTTCGGTTGGAAGAAATTTATCAACTTCGGGTAATTCAAGCGGAAGGTCTTTTTCATCGAAAACATAAGGCATTTCATTTTTGTAATAAACTGGAAAAGGCTCTCCCCAATATCTCTGGCGACTGAAAATAGCATCACGAAGACGATAATTTACTTTTAGTTTTCCAATTTCGTTGTATTCTATTTCGCTTATAATATGGCTAATGGCATTTTTTACAGTCATTCCGTTTAGAATTCCTGAATTAATCATAATTCCATCTTTAGAATCGTAAGAATCTTCCCAAGTTTCTGGGTCAGAGGGCTGTTCGCCTTCTTTTGTAACAACCTGAATTATTGGCAAATTGAAATGTTTTGCAAATTTAAAATCACGGCTATCGTGACCCGGAACAGCCATAATTGCTCCTGTTCCATATCCGGCTAATACATAATCGCTTATATAAATCGGGATTTCCTGATTTGTAAATGGATTAATTGCATAAGCACCTGTAAACTGTCCAGTTACTTTTTTAACCTCAGCCATTCGTTCACGCTCAGTGCGTTTTTTTGTTTCGTTTATATAATTTTCAATTGCCGATTTATATTCAGGAGTAGTAACTTGCTCAACTAATTCGCTTTCAGGAGCAAGCACCATAAACGTGCAACCAAAAATAGTGTCGGGGCGGGGGGTGAAGATGGTAAAGACCACTCCTAAATCCTCCCCTCGGGGGAGGACTTTGCTGTCTGCAAGTGTAGTGGTTTTTGAAACCAAATTTTCTCCTAAATCCTCCCCTCGGGGGAGGACTTTGCTGTCTGCTAATTTTGTGGTTTTATCATCTAAAGAAATCTTTATTTTTGAAATTACATCTGCTACATTTGATATTACTTCTTCGTTGGTAAAGCGAATAACTGTAAAGCCTAAATCGTTTAAAATTTTTGTTCGTTCTTCGTCTTTTTCTTTTTGCTCAATGTGGTACTTTCCATCAACTTCTATTACTGTTTGATTTGAAAGACATGCGAAATCAACTATAAATCTGCCAATTGCATGTTGGCGACGTATTTTATAATCAATCTTTTTTCCTTTCAATTCCTTCCAAAGAATCGCCTCTGCTTCAGTTGGATTTTTTCTATTTTCTATAATATTGTCTTTCAACGAAGCCCATCCATAACTATCAGTAGTGTAATATGGCGGTCTTTCTCCCTTTTCAATTGGAGATATTTCTCCTTTTCCAAATGGCAGTCTTTCTCCATTTCCAAGTGGCGGTCTTTCTCCCTTTCCTTTGGAAAGGGCTGGGGATAGGTGAAATTGTACTTCAGCCCCTTCTGACTTCCCAATCCAATTCCTCTGCATTTCTTTAAGAGAATCAGACCAAGAAAGACTATCAAGTCCGTTTAAAAGTCTTTCAGCATAAGCTGAAATTCTTAAAAGCCACTGACGCATTTTTTTCTGCTCAACCGGATGTCCACCACGAACCGAAAGTCCTTCTTTTACTTCGTCGTTTGCCAATACTGTTCCTAATGCAGGACACCAGTTAACCATTGTATCGGCAAGATATGCAAGGCGGTAGTTTAATAAAATTTCCTGTTGTTCTTTTTCAGTTTTGTTTTTCCATTCATTCGCTGAAAATAAAGGAGTTTCGCTACAAGTAGCATTAATATTTTTATTGCCGTTAATTTCAAATTCTTTTATTAAATTTTCGATTGAATCAGCTTTGTTGGTTTTATTGTTGTACCAATGTTTAAACATTTGAATAAAAGCCCATTGAGTCCATTTGTAATATTCGGGGTCGCAGGTTTTAACTTGTCGTTCCCAATCGTAAGAAAAGCCTATTTTATCTAATTGTTCGCGATAACGCTTAATGTTTTTGTCGGTTGTAATTGCAGGGTGTTGACCGGTTTGAATTGCATATTGCTCGGCAGGTAATCCAAAAGCATCGTAACCCATTGGGTGAAGCACATTATATCCGCAAAGTCGCATATAACGTGTATAAATATCAGATGCAATATATCCAAGCGGATGCCCAACATGTAATCCGGCACCCGAAGGATATGGAAACATATCTAATACGTAAAATTTTGGTTTAGAGAGATTAATATCTGTTTTGAAGGTTTTGTTTTCGCTCCAGAATTTTTGCCATTTTTTTTCTATTTCGTTGAAATTGTATTCCATTTTTTACACCTTTTTAAATAATAGGCGAAAGTATGAAAAAATGTAATAATGAGCTAAAAAATTAAACCTTACAATTCCGTAGAATTTTGCTTTAGTTTTCAGAAAAAGATATAACAAGATAATTTAAGATACTACTTTTGATTTAACTACTTACAATATTTAAAAGTAGATTGCCATCAATTCCTAAAATTTGGTGCATAGCTTTTAAAAAAGATATGCTTGGTTTTCTTTTATTGTGCATTATTTCAGAAAGTTTTGTATCGGTAGTATTCAGCAATTTAGCCATTTCTTTTTGTTTGAGTTTTTTCTCAAACATTTTCAGTTCGATTAATCCTTGAACTGTTTGCGGTATTGCTATTGTGTAGTGCATATCTTCATAAGCTTTCACTATTTGAGTATAGTTATTTAGCTCTTCACTCTCATTTTTTGTAAGATAATCGAAACCACCCTTTTTTGTTGCAATAGCCAATAATTCATTCATTTGTTTTTCAGCTTCTGCATATTCGGCTTTTGAGATTTCTATTTTCATTATTTATATTGTTTTACAATCTATATTATTATATTGATTATGAGTGCCTACGAATCTTAAATAGATAGTTCTTTTGCTAAAATGTATCATTGCTACAATTCTATATTTATTTCCTGCCACATTAAAAACAAATCTATCATTTCCAATGCTATCTACACTGTTAAAAGTCTTTTTAATACTATGAAAATCTTGCCAATCGCTAAATAATACTTCTTTGTACCACCTAAGTAAAGGTTCTTTTGCATTAATATCAATTTCAAAAAAGTTTATTAATTTAGTTTTTGATATTATAACCATGATACAAATTTAATTAATAAATTATTAAAATCAAAAATAAATTATCAAAAATAAAAATTTGATGCCTACAATATGCTTTATACCGATACGGAATAGAAAAACGAAAAAAAATTCCTATCGGCATAACTCACTCTAAATAGCTTTACATTCGTAAACCTATTAAGATTGAGTATAAATGCAGTTTGTGAAAGAGTAAGTATAACGTTCTGTTAGCCTACCACTTCTTAAAAATAAAAAATACAGCAAGAACAATAAATCCAAAGCCAACTAAATAATTCCATTTAATTTCTTCTTTCATATACATTACAACAAAAGCCATAAACACAATCAGATTAATTACTTCCTGAATAGTTTTTAGCTCTACAACATTGAATTGTCCATGACCATATCTATTCGCTGGAACCATAAAACAATACTCTGCAAATGCAATTAGCCAACTAATAAGAATTATTTTCCACATGGAAACATCTTTAAACTTTAGATGACCGTACCATGCAATAATCATAAACACATTTGAAATCAGTAATAAAATTATTGTTCTCATAATCAAATCAATGTTCTGAGACCTAAAAGGTTTCTAAAACCTGTTAGGTCTGGTATAAATATGGTTAATTATCGTAACTCTCAATATCTTCTATTATTCCAGCATATTTAATTTTTTTTAAATCGTGCCAGTATTCAAAATTTTCTAAATTTTCAAATAAGCTGAGAATATAATTTCTATTAATATTAGTTTCTTTTTGTGAAAAATATGCAGAATAGGATGAGTAAGGGTAATTTTTGTAATTTTCTGTAAATTGATGCTTTACTGGATTAAGATGAATGTAAGCAACTAGTTGAATAAGATATTTTTCGTCGGCAACTCTATTTCTTTGCAGATGCTCTTTAAAAAGGCTTCCGGTTCGGTTATATGCTTTATTTATGCTCTTTGCATAAGCATTAAATAAGTTTGAAAAAGGCAAATATGGTTTAGTTTTAAACTTTTCTGGTAAATCTGCCAAGTCTTTAACTTTCAATAATAAATGAAAATGATTTTTTAACAAGCAATAGCAGTAAATATCAGCTATTGGTAATAAATATTTCTTAATTAAATAGAGAAAATAATAGTAGTTTTTTTCTTCAATGAAGATATTTTCTTTGTTATTTCCTTGATTAAAAATATGATATATTGCTCCAGATTCAATAATATCTTGTTTCATATTTTTTATTTATAAGACCTAACAGGTTTTTAAAACCTGTTAGGTCTGCTTGATAATTTAATTCGAGTCGAAACTTGTACTATATTTTCTCCATTTTTCAATAACTTCAGCCATATCATCGGGCAGTTCCGATTCAAAGTGCATGTATTTGCCAGTTGTTGGATGTATAAAACCAAGTGATTTTGCATGTAAAGCATGACGAGGAATTATAGAAAAACAATTATCTATGAATTGTCTGTATTTTGCAAAAGTTGTACCTTTTACAATTCTATCACCACCATATCGGTCGTCGTTAAAAACTGGATTACCAACATGTTCGAGATGAACTCTTATTTGATGTGTACGACCTGTTTCGAGCTTACATTCTATAACAGATACATAATGAAAGTTTTCAATTACATTATAATGAGTAACAGCATGTTTTCCAAGGTTTCCTTCGGGGAAAACATCCATTTTTACTTTATCTTTAAGACTTCGCCCAATATTCCCTGTAATTGTTCCTGTTTTTTCAGGAAAATTTCCCCATACAATAGCTGTATATTTTCTATCAATTGTTCTATCTGCAAATTGCCGAGCAAGCTTATTAAGAGATAATTCGTTTTTTGCAATTACTAATATTCCGGAAGTGTTTTTGTCGATTCGGTGAGCAAGTCCTGGTCGGGCAGAGCCATCGTTAAATCCTTTTAAATCTTTAAACTTATAAAGTAAAGCATTAATAAGAGTTCCAGTATAGTTTCCATGTCCGGGATGAACAACCATTCCAGGATCTTTATTTACAATAAGAATATCGTCGTCTTCGTAAATTACTTTAAGTGGAATGTTTTCTGCAATAAGCTCAAATTCTCTTTTTGGATATGGTAGAACGATAGAAATTACATCACATGGTTTAATCTTATAGCTAGATTTAACTGACTTTTCGTTTACTAGTATATTTCCAGCATCGGCTGCGGCTTGTATTTTGCTTCTTGAAATTCCTTCAATACGGTTTGCAAGAAACTTGTCGATTCTTAAAAGAGATTGACCTTTGTCAACATCGAAATGATAATGTTCAAATAATTCACCCTGTTCATCATCTTGTTCAACTATGTCCTGTTCATTTTCAGGGGAATACATATTTTTTGTGAGATTAAGTTATTTGTTTACAATAAATTTTGAGGAATAAATTCCTGAATTATTGTTTATTCTAATTAAGTAAATACCGTTTTCGAGGTTCGAAATATTTATTTTTTCTTGAATTGTTGGCGTATTTAATACAAGTCTGCCAGATAAATCGAAAATGTCAATATTCCCATCATTAGTATTTAAGTCAGAAATATCAATGTTTAAAATATCAGAAGCAGGATTTGGCCAAATACTTAGTTTGCCACTTGTAGGGTTTTTAGGTTCTTCGATTCCAACAGGGAATGGTTTTCCAAATACTGGACGCATCATAATTGCTCCTTTTTCAGTTAAATTTTCCCAATTTCCATACGAATTCCAGAAAGTATATGTGCTTGCATCTCTATCAATATCAAATCCAATATTTAATGATTTATTACCAGGTTGAACCCAGCCAATATAAAATGTTCCAGAAATAATAAATGGGGAATCAAAATTATAAATATAAAAGCCATTTTTATTGTATGAATGACTAACCTTACAATCTGTTTTTTGATAAATAATATTTCCAGGCTTACCATTATTGTCGTTCCAAACTGTTAAATAAAAATCTACATCATTTTCATCCTGATAGGTATGATTGAAATACATTTGAACTGCACGTAATGAATCTGTTTTTAATGTTGTAAATCTTAATGCAACTTTTGAATTTGCAGCTTGTGGACCATCAATTCCAAAACCCATTTCGGCACTTCCATCGTCGTAGGCATAGTAGTTATAAAATTTTTGATAATAACTTACCGTGTCGTTCCAACGGAAAGGAGCTGTTATATTTATCGCATCTGTAACTAAAAATGCTCGTAGAATGAATTCTGCAGAATCATTATCATCTGCTGGAAAAGGATTATAATCAAAAGGTTCATTTACTAATTCAATAGAGTCGGGTTCAGCATTAGCCGCACCACTTACATTATTATATGTTTCCTGATTTGTTATGGAATTTACGACATCCTGTTTAAAGGCTACATTCAAAGTTTCATTGCTATAATTAGTAAAATTAGAATTAAATCTGCTATTAGAAAATAAATTAGATGAGTTATTTTGAAAATGCTTCCAAGGAACAGTTTCAAATACTTTTAAAAAAGGATTTAATTGCTTTATAAAGCATATATCATTTAGTAAGGTGTCTACAAATGAACGATTTTTATTAAGATAAATCCAATCAAGATTCCATCCATCAACATTTGTTGTTCTTATGAATGTGTTTGGGACGGTAGTGATGCTTGCATAATTTTTAAATCTAAATTGAAAGCCATCTTGTAAATAAATTGTATCTGAAATATGAATTAATACTTGTCTGAAATTTTTAACAGTATCGCCAGGTGAACGCCAAACCGAATGCCATAATGTATCAATAGGTGAATAAAATTCGAGAACCAATGAATCTTTATATTCTGGCACATCTCCTAAACCACCTGACTGGTAAAGAAAACTTAAATAAATTGTTGTGTCAAAAGGTGCTTCAATATTTAATTTTATTGGTTTCGATGTTAGAAAATCACCTAAAAATGAAGTTGTGTTTGCATGGCTGTAAACAGCTCCCATTTCATCAACAGCATCAAGTGTTGCAATGCCTATTGAAGGAGGATTAAAGCCAAAAGTACTGTTTACATAAGCATAATTATCTATCCACAAATCATTATCAGGGTAAATTTTTGACTTTACAAAATCATCGAAAAATGGCAAGTCTAAAGTATCGGTACTTTTTAAGCCTTTTAAATTTTTTTCAGGATTGTTTCTTAAATAGTCTTTAATTACAGGGTTACAATCAGTATTAGTGATAATAATTTGAGCATTAAATGCAAAAGGTATTAGTACTAAAAAAACAATTATTAAATTTTTAAAATTCACAGGTAAATTATTCAATTTCAGGTTCTACGGTTATTAATGTGTCGGTTAGAATAAGTTCTTTGTTATTTGTAATCCAAATGTCAATACCAGAGCCAAGTCTGATTTCTGAGTTTGGCATTGGCATTGGAAATTGTTTGAAAATTTTTGCAGATAATGAGTCTTTTTCTGACTTTATGGTTTCATCACAGATTATTGCCCCCAGATTCAAAGAAAACTCAGCTAATTTAGTTGAAGCATCAGAAATATTCAAACCAAGTATTGAAGGAACTGTTGTTTTTTCTTTTGACTCTCCAAGTCCTAAAACTAAGTCTATGGTTTTGCCTTTTTCAATTAGAGTTCCAGATTTAATCTCTTTTCCTTTATAAGTTTGCTTTAAAACCACATTTTTGCCAATATCAGGTACATAGCTCAATTTGCCTAGTTTAAGTCCAAAAGTTTCGAGATATGCAGTTGCTTGACGAAGCGAAACCCCAACTAATTCAGGAATTTGAACTTGTTCAGGCATAATGGCATTCATTGTAATAAATATTTTACGATTTTCTTTAACTTTAAATTCAGATGGCGGGTTTTGGTCAACAACAGTGCCTTTTTTATAATCGGTTAAATAAACAGAATCTGTAACTTCGAATCGTAATCCTTTTTCTTGTGTAATTGTTGTAATTTCATCTAAAGTCAATCCTCTAAAATCGGGAACAGAAATTGTTTCAGCATGATGCGTAAACGATTCGAGAGAAAAAAATGTTACCCACAAAATTATAACTGTGGCAATTATTGCAATTCCTAAATTAATAAAGAATGTTTTGCTAATAAAAAATTTGAAAAAGTTTTTCATTTAATCTTCAATGCTGTCTTTTAACGTAAAAGCAAAGATAAAATTATATTTATTAAAAATTAAATAGAATTTAAAAAATACAAATTGTAATTAAATATCTTAATTTAAAATAGAATTGAAACAATTTGTTTTTAAATTTTATATTATATACATTTATATCTTTGTTATAAATAAACCAATTAATATGAAGTCGTTAACATTATTCTGGGCAATATTGTTTCCGTTGACAATTACATCTCAAACAATAATAACTCAAAGCAACAGTCCATACGCAACAGCAAATCATAATCAGCGAAAAATAATTAGAGATAGCTATAATCACGTTTATTTAGTTTTTGAAGATATTGAAAATGATACATCAATAATTAAATATACACAGTTTGATTATTTATTTCAAACATGGAATATTCCAATTAAATTATTCGATGGAAATAGCCCAACAATTGCAATTAGCAGAGAAAACAAACAATATATAACTTATTGTTCAAATGATAGTTTGGCAAAAATAATGGTTTCATCAAAACCTGAAAACGAAAATTGGTGTGAACCAATCGTTATTTCTGATACTTCCAAAATATGCAAATTGCCAGTTACAGATGTTGATAGTTCAGGTTGTTTAAATGTAGCATGGATTCAAAAAAATACAATTTCAAATGATATAATTAAGTTTTCAAAAATTTGTAACGATTCGGTTTATTTTAATTATTCTGCATTCAATGATTTTAATATTACAGATGTTGCAATAGCAAATAACCTCCAATTCTCAAGTAACCGTATTTATATCTCCTACCAAACAAATAGCGAAATAAAAAGTTATTACAAAAAAACTAATTCTGATTCAGTTTGGATAAATTATGAAAATCACACTGGGTCAAGCCCTTGTTTATCGGTGGGAAATATCACTCCTGAGCTTATTTCTAGTGAAATGCCCAGAATAATGTTTTTAGATTCTTTAAGCAGAATTAATTTAAATCAGTACTATTTTTATGATGATTCCTTGCATCAAAATATTCAAAACAATCCTATGCTCTCAGATTCTGTCAATTATATTGTAATTGATAATATTATTGTACCTATTGGTTTTAGTTTTTTACAATTAAAAAGCGACACTTTAATTAATTCATTTTTTCAAGAATATAATGTAAAAAACTTTGATACAATTGTAGGAAATCCAATATATCCATCAATAGCATATAAACATTTTAATCCCGATAGTGTTGATTTTGTTTGGATGAGCAACAATGGAACAAATTATGACATATATTATTTACGCTCCGAAAAAGTCCCCTATTTACCCGGAAGTATTAAAAAACAAGACAAAGATGATGATATATATGCTTATGGTTTCCCAAATCCATTTAGTAACGAAATTAACATTGTAATTCATTCAAATTCAGGAATACCTGTTGTTAAAATATATGATATATCTGGTAAAGAATATACTCTGAAAAGCCAGTATTCATCTATAAATAAAACTTACAACTTTATTTGGGATGGGAAAGATAGCTCTGGGAATATTGCAAAAAGTGGAACTTACTTTTTAAATGTGAGTTGTAATAATAAGGTGATAAACAGAAGAATTATCAAAATTAGTCAATAAGTTATTTGGCAATAATCTTAAGCTTGTTGTTTTATAAACTACTAAGCAATTTAACATATTTGTCTTTCTGCGATTCAACCGAATATTTCTCAACTACAGTTTGATAACCTGCCTTACCCAGCTTCACTCTTAACGCCTCATTTTCAATCAATAGCGAAAGCTTTTCAATCCATTCTTCGTTTGTATTTGCCAAAAATCCATTAATTCCATTTTCAATTATTTCGGTATTTACTCCAACAGGCGACATAATTGTTGGAATTTCGAGCGACATATATTGAATACCTTTAAAACCGCATTTTCCTTTCGACCAGTTATC
>Ga0154347_1003_pt1 | contig 10871 bp, 7 predicted proteins | sample RifGroA2_FD_115875 | JGI IMG/M metagenome (GOLD analysis project Ga0154347, IMG submission 115875) | Bacteroidetes bacterium GWA2_31_9
AATCTTACTTATGGTCAACAGGAGAAACCTCTCAGTCAATTCAAATAAATCAGACCGGATTGTACTGGGTTACTGCTGAAAATTATTTCGGAATATTTTCTACAGATTCTATTACCATAACCCTCCTCCAACCCAAACCCCTTACAGACCAAACAATCTGCCTCAACGACTCCGTAACCATCAACCCACAACTAATAGGAAGCTATGAATACTATTGGAACAACATTCAAGGAGATTCTACATATACAATTAAAACAGCCGGGGATTATTTCCTAGAAGTTGTTGATACAAATAATTGTTCTTTTAAGTCTGATACATTTACAGTTTCAATGGATTATTTTGAGATTGAGGCATCAATAGGACCGGTTGATACAAATTTATGTTCAGGAAATACACTGTCATTAATTTCTAATGCTCAATCTGCTCAAAATTATTTGTGGTCAACAACTGAAACAACTTCAGAAATTACTATCAGTCAAAATGGGAATTATTCAGTTTCTATTACAAATTCAAATAATTGCAAAGCTATAGATTCAATTAATGTTTCAATTCAAGGCTTTGCTCCAACTGCAAATTTCAATATTGGAACTACTTGTAAAAACAATTCTGTAACATTTACCGATGTCTCTGAAAGCAACGATAGTAGTAATATAATTTCTTGGAATTGGAATTTTGGAGATAGCAATAATTCTTCCACACAAAATCCGCAACATATTTTTAATAATAATACGCTATTTAATGTTCAGTTAACAGTTACTACCGATAGTGGATGTGCTAATTTTAAAGTTGTTGAAATTACTGTACACGATTTGCCTAAAGTTGATTTTTCCCCGATTAACGGTTGCTCCAATAATGATATTCAATTTAACAATCAAAGTTTTGTATCTGATGGAATAATTGTTTCAAATTTATGGAACTTCCCTAATGACAGCATAATAAATCAATCTAATCCTTTATATTCATTTTCAAATGAAGGTTTTTTTGTTATTTCTCTTAGCTCAACCTCTGAATTTGGATGTAAAGACTCTATTTCAAAAACTGTAGAAATTAGAAAAGCTCCCGATACCGATTTCGATTACAACCCCGCATGTGTTGGCAAATCAATATTTTTTATAAATAAAACTGTTACCGAAAGTTGGTGGCCCATTATTTCAAGAAATTGGTTAATTAACGATGGATATTCGTCAGATAATAAAAACATTGTACATACATTTAACAATACAGGAGCATATCAAGTAAGCCTAACTGAAAAATCGCTGAATGGTTGTTCAAACACAAAATCTAAATCTATTTATGTAAATAGTAATCCGATTGCAAATTTTAGAAATACCGATTTTTGTGTCAATACAGCTAATCAATTAACCGACAGTAGCTTTGTGGATACTGGTTCAATAAGCTTATGGATATGGCAAATTGATAGTATCGGAACAATTAATGCTCAAAATCCAAATATTATTTTCACTTCGGTTGGCGATTATTCTGTGGAATTAACAGTTGTTTCAGACTCGGCTTGTAGTGATACAATAACCAAACAAATAACTATAAACAACAATCCACAAACTGCATTCAATTTTGACCCAGTTTTTGGAGCAGTTCCGCTTACTATAACTACCGAAAACCTTACATCGGGAGCTGTTAGCTATAATTGGGATTTTGGCGATGGAAACACAAGCACTCTCTTTGAACCATATAATGTTTATACAGACAGTGGAAGTTTTACAATTACATTAATTGCTGAAAATGAGCACAATTGTCAAAGTATCGCAAGTAGTAATGTAAGTGTTGTTGTTCCGAAATACGATGTTGGAATTATAGATGTTGTATCGAAAACAGAAAACAATTATCTGCAAGTAACAGCAACTTTAGTTAACTTTGGTTCAATGCCTGTTTATCAACTAATTTTATATATAAAATTAAGCGATGGTACAATTTTAAAAGAAACTTGGAACGGAGAATTATATCCAGGCTCAATTATTAATTATAAATATATTTCAGAATATAGGTTATCTGATTACGATATAAATAAATATGTATGCTGTATTGCCAATCTTGCTAATAATTTGATTGACGATGTTCCTTCAAATAATGAATATTGCTTAGAATCTGATTACGAATTTTCAATTATTCAGATATATCCTAATCCTGCTGAAAATAAGCTAAATATAGAATTAATGATGCCTTCAGAAGGAAATATTAATATTACAATTGTAAATCCAGAAGGACGATTAATGATTCAAAGCAAAGAGCTAACTGCAACTAAAGGTTTAAATAAATTTATTATTGATGTTGCAAATTTTTCATCAGCTTCTTATATATTAGTGATAGAATTTGAGAAAAAGAAGAAATATAAAACGTTTTATAAGAAGTAGTAAAAGATAGTTTGAGGTTGCTACGCAGTTTCTTTTACCGCAGAGACACAAAGACGCAAAGTTTTATTTTTTAATATTACATTAAATTGGGTTTGTGGTTGCTGGCGAAGTTAAATCTTTAAATTCTAAATTTCTAAATCGTTTCAAGTATTAGGGTGTGCAGTTTTTGAAAATATTAGAAAGGCATTAGTGCAATTTCTGTTAAATATTCTTTAATTTCGGATTCACTTACCTCTGGCACAACAAATTCGACCGGTTCGCTATAATTTATATCTTCGAAATATGCTAGTTGTGCTCTAAATAATTTTTCTGAAAATAAATCATTATAAATTTCATTCGACTTTTTACAAATTTCGCTAAATGCATGATAATTCTTTAAAATGAAATACAAATCAACATAATCTTTCCATTTCGACCGAGGTCCTAAAGCAAAAGCTTTCATTGCTGCCAATGTTAATAAGTCTGGAAGTTTAATTTTATTCTCAAATTGAACATTATGTTCTATTTCATAAGGATAATCGAAAAAAGTAAATTTTACATTATTAATATTTACATTCAATTGCTCATTAACACGTCTGGTTATCTGATATTTGAATTTAGATTTTTCAATTTTTGAGATTATTGTTTTATGTCTGATAATTCCATTTTTAAATAAGTCAAAATCAATAGAACGCCTATGTCCAATATGTAATGCAATGGCTGTTCCTCCAACTAAATAAAATTCACGTTTATATTCCTTTACTAAAGCAAGTAATTCTATTTGGTCAGTATTTAATATTTCTTTATGCATGTTTTTTTAAATATAACGAAAAATAATTAAATATTTCAGGATAATAATTCAGCTTTTGTCTGTCTTTCAAATTATTAAAAATAAAAGCAACTCTTTGTATTCCAATTATACTAAACATTTTTTTTATATCTTCAATTTGTCCATAATTCAGAATAAATTCCACAACAACCTCTTCATCAATATTTTCCTTTTTGTTTTCTGGAATATACCAAAACAGTGATGATTTTTCTTTTATAAATTGTTTTAATTCTTCGCTATTTTCCATTTTAAATTATTTTGTTAATGAATCTCAACCTGTTTAAAATTGACTATTTTGTTAATTCACAGCTGTTTATAAAAGCAGAAAAATTGTAAACTTTTTTAGTTGCTCCTTCACAAAACCGAATACTTCGACTTCGCTAAGTAACCGATTGTAGCCGGTCGCTAACCACGAAGTGCTCATTTATTTGTTCGTATGTTTTTTCTTACTTTAATCATTTGTTCACAAATTATTTATAATCTATTGTGTTCACGATTGCTAAAGCAATTCGGTTGGAGCTAACTTATGTTAGCATGGATATTTTATAACTTGAATTTAGAAAAAATTTCTGACTTTTTTCGATATTGCTCATTCTATTACCTCCCAATATCCGCCTTTATCGGGACCAATTCGTTTTATAATTCCCTTTTTTTTAAGAATTTCTATATCCCTTGCAATAGTTCTTCGGGTAACATCTAAACTAAATGCTATTTCTGCTGTTGAAATTTTGTTATTTTCGTTAATTATTTTTAAGATTGTTTGTTGCCTGTTTTCTGTGACATTTTCTGTGACATTTTCTGTGACATTTTCTGTGACATCATTATGTCCATAAACGGAAACCCTAATGCCAGAGCCAATAATTTCAACTGAAGGAAATGGTAAGCCTTCTGCTTTTAATAGATTACAAACTCTGCCAAACCCAGTTCCGTATTTTTCTATCCAACCAAGATCTTTACAAATATTTGCTATTAATTTGTTGCGAGGTGTAGATATATAATCATTTGAAAACAATTTTTCAATAGTAATATTTTCAGGAAGTTGACCTGGATTAAAAAACTCAATTCGATTATCGAATATTTTAACGATGGAATCTGATGCACTACTATAATCGCGGTGAATAATCATGTTTAATGTTAGTTCACGAAGTGCATCAAGGGGATATTGCCATCTTTGTGTATTTTGAATGTTTTCAGTAATAATAATTTCTTTATTAATATGTTTTTTAATAAAATCCATTACGCTTTCAACCTCTTCTAAAATATCAGTTTGCAAACGATGGCTGTCTTTTATGATAGTATGTGTTTGAAATCTACCTAATTCAATTGTTGTGAGAACTGATTGATTTTTCATAAACAATAAAAAACTTGCTTTTGTCGGTTTACCATTTTGAATTAACTCAAGTTTTTTAAGAAATTCCAAAGGACTCTCTCTGATTGAATTTCCACGTTCGTTAAGCTGTAATATTAGTTTTTCAATTTTCTCTATGGAAATATCATCTAAAGAATGACGGTCGTCGATATAATAATCCCAGCTTAAATTAAAAGATTGCAAATATAAATCTGAAATTTGGCTAAGACTTAACAGATGATTTGAATTTTTTATTCTCTTATAATATCTGCTTTGAACAGAAACAGGTTTAACAGGATATTCTTTGATAGAAAACGCAACAATTTTTTTATTTTCAATTTCAAAAATTTCAACATCAGGAATTATAGAAGGAATAGTTTTGTTTTTAATTTCATTAATCCAGTTTTGAATACTTTCAGAATTTATTTCTACACCAACTATTTTTGAATTATCTGAAATACCAATATAAACATATCCACCCTTTGTATTAGCAAAGGCAACAAGGGTTTCAATTGTAGCTATATTAAAACTGCTTTTAAATTCAACAGTTTCATTTTCCCCTAATTTTATAATTTCTTTATAATTATTCATCTGGTTGATTCAATAATTTAAGAAAATAATGAATTATCATCACCTAAAAGAATTTCTTTTGCAATAATTTTTAAATCATTGAACAATAGTTTGTAATCGGGTTTTTGTATCCAATTAATATCATCGAATAAATCAATAGGAAAAGTATCAATTATAGATGCTACATCAATTGGATTTACCCACATATCTTTATCTTGTGCATTGATAATTATGTCCTTCCAATTGAATTTATTATTTTTAGAAATAAATATAATGTCAGCAATATCTTTTGGTGAATTTCGTGGAAGAGCAGAAATTTTATTAGAAAGGATATTAATAGGATTATCAACTAAATTAAAAAGCGGAAATTTATTGAAATTACCAAAATGTACTGGGATGTCGTTTACAAAGTCTAATTTTAAAATACAGTTATTTCCTTTTATAGACATTCTTGAAAATGAATCCTCTAGCAATCCTAACTCAAACGAATCCAGATATTTTTCACGAAATTTACGTTCAAATAATCTTACTTTTTCTTTAAAATTAGAATCATTATTAATAAAAAAATCTAAATCATCAGAAAATCGATGATTAAAATAAAATCGACTTAAAGCTGTGCCTCCAGTTAAATAAAAATCAATATTCAAATTTTGAACTATTGCTAATATTTCATTCTGCAAAGGGTATAAATTATTGGAATAGTATTCTTTTTGCATTATAATATCTTTTAGAAATAGATTTTGGCCAAAGAAGTTTAAGGACATCATCTTTTAAAACATTATTCATTTTTTTTAGTGGAATAATCGAAAGTATTGTGTACCAGTCATATGAATTTAATAATCTGGAATAAATTTTTATTTGATTGACAGAATAAACGCTTTCCTTTTTACCTGAAAATATATCAAATAAATCTTCTTTTGAAATATTTATATCCCAAAAAGCAGCCTTCAATTTTTCTTTTATTTCGCTTTCTGTTAATTGTTTAGGCATATATTGTTTCTTTTTTGTAAAAATAATTCTTTTTTCTGCAAAATCATAATTATTGTATAGGATTCATATTCTCAGTTTGAAACAAATTTTTGATACATCAAAAGTATATTTATATCTTTAAAAATTAATTTAATCAAATTTTAGAAGTCAAAAACAATAGAAAAATGTTGAAAAAACTCAAAATATAATTATCATGTCAAAAGAAATAACACCAAAAGGAACAATCAGCTTTAATACAGCAACTTACAGCAAAAGCAGATAATGCAACTATTCAAGTAAAAGATATTGCAATGAAAGCTGTTGAAAGCTCACAAGTAATTGTAAAAAACATGGAAAAAACTAAAGAAAATTAAATACTGGTTAATTAATTTTAGTGAAAAATATTTCTGAAATAATAAAACTAGGCGAAAGTCAAACAATTGAATTTAAGCGGGCTAAAGAAGAATTGCCTCAAAATTTGTTTGAAACCGTTTGCTTGTTTTTAAATCGAAATGGCGGAACTATTTTACTCGGAGTAAATGATAATAAAACTATTGAAGGAATTAATCCCGATAAAGCAGAAACTCTATGTAAAAATATAATTTTACAAAGTAATAACGCTTTAAAGCTATTTCCTACTTTTATTTTAGACACAAAAATTATTCAATTTCAAGACAAAACTCTCATTAGCATATATATACCAATTTCGTCACAAGTACATAAATGTAACAATAAAATATTTGACCGTGGGTCAGATGGTGATTTTGAAATAACTTCAAGCGAACAAATAAAAAATTTATATTTAAGAAAAAGCTCTTTGTATTCTGAAAATTTAATATATCCATTTTTAGAAAGTGCTGATTTTGAAAAAGAAATAGTTAATCGAACTCGAAAAATAATTAGAATTATCAGACCAAACCATCCTTGGAATGAACTCTCTGATGATGAGTTTTTTAGAACATCTGGACTTTACCGAAAAGATATGGCTACCGGCAACGAGGGCTTTACAATGTCGGCTCTTTTATTGTTTGGCAAACCAGAAGCTATAGGAAGTGCAATACCACATTATAAAATTGATGCTCTTTTGTGTATTAGTGATACCGAGCGTTACGATGACAAAGAAAGTATTAAATGTAATCTTATTGAAGCTTGGGATAAATTATTAAATTTTGTATCAAAACATTTACCTGATAAATTTTTTCTTGAAGGCACTCAACGTATTTCTCTAAGAGATACAATTTTTAGAGAAATTATTACAAACCTATTGATTCATAGAGAGTACTCAAATGCCTTTCCTTCAACCTTTATCATTTATAATGATAGACTAGAAATAAAAAATGCCAATAAACCTCACGTTTATGGTCAATTAATCCCTTCTGAATTAGAACCTTTTCCTAAAAACCCACATATTGCACAAATATTTACTCAAATGGGAAGATCAGAAGAATTAGGAACAGGTATTAGAAAAGTATATAAATACTCGAAACTCTACTCCGGACAAGATGATATTAAATTTTTAGAACACGACATCTTTACTACAGTTATACCATTAAGTATCCACTTTTTTGATGTGTTTTTAAAAGATAAAAAATCAAATGGGGAAATAAAAGGGGATATAAATGGGGAAATAAAAGGGGAAATAAAATCTGTTTACATTTTAATTCAAAATAACCCAGGTATAAAAACTAAAAATATTGCCAATTTAGTTAACAAACCAAAAAAAACAGTCGATAAATACATAAAAAAATTGAAAGTAATAAACAAAATTACATACAAAGGCTCAAACAAAACCGGAGGTTATTTTGCTATTTGAAATTAAAAAACTTAAAACATTTACTTATTAACACCTATTGACTAAAAAAATATGAAATTCACGACTAAAAAAGACACACGACTTGTTCCGATAAAATCGGAAAGAAAATAATTATAAAAGACAATAAGACACGAATTTCACGAATTAACACAAAAAAAGATTATGTTTAAATTAGTGTTAGTGTCTCAGTATAAAACAATTTAGTGTAATTCGTGTCATAAAAAAATCATACTAAATCAGCGTCAATAAAAAATACATACACATGAAAAAGAAAAAAGCAACTACCAAAAAAGAAAAAGCACAAGCTAAAGTTCCATACCACCATAAGCCTGAAAATATGACTTTAGAAAACTGGCAAATTGCATTACGAAAACAATTTGCATCGGAGCAATATTTTCAAACCGAAAATATTGGTAATCACCTTGTGTTTTCAGATTTTTTTGTAACAAACAATAAAACAAAAAACACATATAAAGTTGCCATACGTGACGAAAAAAGCGGATTAAACTTCTGTTCTTGTCCCGATTTTAAAACAAATCTTTTAGGAACTTGTAAGCATATCGAATATTTATTATACACTTTTTCAAATGTTCCAAAACTAAAAAAACTAATCAAGGCAGGTTTTAATCCCGATTATTCATCATTAAGCCTTCGATATGGAACCGAACGTAAAATTCACCTTAGGATTGGAACAGAAAATAAAGAAGCAATTACAAAACTTGCCAAAAAATATTTCGATTCTGAATCATTTTTAACAGAAAACTCATTCTATATTATCGAAAATTTTATTGATGAAGTTAAACTGTTAAACCCCACATTCAGAGCATATCCCGATGCTATTGATTTTATTATTGATAAAAGAGAACGAAAAAAACGAGAACAAATAATAGAAACTAAATATGCCAACAAAGATTTAATCGACAGTCTAATAAACACAAAACTATATCCTTATCAAAAAGACGGTGTTTTATTTGCAGCAAAATCGGGGCGTTGCCTTATTGCAGATGAAATGGGACTTGGAAAAACCATTCAATCGCTTGCTACATGCGAATTGTTGATTAAAGAGTTTCAGGTCGAAAAAATTTTGATAGTTTGCCCAACATCTTTAAAATATCAATGGAAATCGGAAATTAAAAAGTTTACAGGTAAAGATGCTATTGTTATTGAAGGAAACCCACTACGAAGAAAAGAAAAATACGAATCCGAAAATACCTACAAAATAATTAGCTATCATGTAATTAAGAATGATAAATCGGAAATAATATCTTTAAATCCCGATTTAGTTATTTTAGACGAAGCACAACGTATAAAAAACTGGAAAACTCAAACAGCTCAATCGGTCAAAAGTATTTCTTCAAAATATGCTCTAGTTCTTACAGGAACTCCGTTAGAAAATAAAATTGACGAAATACACTCAATAATGCAATTTGTTGACAATTTCCGTCTTGGTCCATTATACAAATTCCTTAACTATCATCAAATTTTAGATGACAATGGAAAAGTAACAGGTTATCAGCACTTAAACGAAATTAATCAATCACTAAGTGAAGTTTTAGTACGCAGAACAAAAAAAGAAATTGCCGACCAATTACCCGATCGTATTGATAACAATTATTTTGTACAACTAACTCAAAAACAGAAAGAAATACACGATGATTACTACGAAAGCGTATGTAAGCTCGTTAATAAGTGGCGACGACACAGATATTTATCAGAAGAAGACCGAAAAAAATTAATGATATTTTTGGGTTGTATGCGAATGGTGTCAGACAGTACCTACATAATTGACCAGAAAACTCGCCATGATACAAAAATAGATGAATTGATAACTCTATTAAAAGAAATTTTTGAACGAAACGACCAAAAAGTGGTTATTTTTAGTCAATGGGAGCGAATGACTAGGTTGGTTGCAGAAGAGTTAGTTAAAATGAATATTAAATATGAATACTTACATGGAGGCATTTCAAGCGACAAAAGAGGTGTTTTATTAGAAAATTTCAGAGAAAATCCCGAATCAAAAGTATTCTTATCAACCGATGCCGGAGGTGTTGGATTAAACTTACAATCTGCAAGTTATATTATAAATCTTGATATTCCTTGGAATCCAGCAGTATTAGAACAGCGAATTGCACGAGTTCATCGTTTAGGACAAAAAAATACTGTGAATGTTATAAATTTTATATCGTCATGTTCAATTGAAGAACGAATTTTGGCATTGTTGGGTTTTAAAAAATCAGTGTTTGAAGGAGTTTTAGATTTCGGAAACGATTCTGTATTTATGGACGAGAGCAGATTCTCACAATTTATGAAAACAGTTGAAAATGTTGCTGATGTTCAAATTGAAGATTCTGATGTCGAAAATGCCGAACAAGTATTTGAAGAAGAAAAAATAGATAATTTGCCGATAAATGCTTTTGAACCAGAACAAGAAGAACAATTTGCCGAAGTTGAAACACAAGCCACCGCAAAAGAATCAGAGAATATAAGCACTCAACAAACACACGGAGATTCAAATATAAGCGATTTATTATTAAAGGGAATAGATTTCTTAACACAACTTACCGAGTCGTTAAAATCAACTGCAACTAACTCAAATAGTGGCAGTTTAAACAATAACGGTTTTGTCAGGCATGATGAAAAAACTGGTGAAAAATATCTAAAAATACCAATAAACGACGAAAAACTGGTATCAAAAGTAGCACAAGGAATAGCTGCATTTTTGGAAGTATTGAAAAAATAGTTCATTATTCATAATGTTTTTAGAAAACGCCAATTATTTCTATAAACACCAAACCAACTCGCTTATAATGCTAACAGCAGTATGCCGTGTTTTGATTATTGTAGTTTTGAGAATTGAAATTTCATAACTCCTTACTCATACAAGCAAAATCAATAAAGGCAGAACATTAGTTCGCAAAATAAAAAAACGGATATTTTTGTTTTTACATCAGACCTCACTAAAAAGGTGTTTTAATTTGATTTTTAATCGCAAAC
>Ga0154347_1002_pt1 | contig 10855 bp, 9 predicted proteins | sample RifGroA2_FD_115875 | JGI IMG/M metagenome (GOLD analysis project Ga0154347, IMG submission 115875) | Bacteroidetes bacterium GWA2_31_9
TGATTTAGGATGCCTATATATAAGATTTATGGAGCAGCTGGATTATTAAAATATGTTGACTTTTATAGAGAAGAAACACCTTATATTTCAATAGTTAAAGATGGTGCAGGAGTTGGGAGAATCTTTATTTGTGAGGCAAAAACATCTGTTTTAGGAACAATGGATATTATAAAACCTAAAGTAGATGCAAATTTGTATTTTATATACTCTATTATTAGTAATATTTCATTTGCGAAATACATAACTGGTAGTACAATACCACATATATATTTTAAAGATTATTCCAAAGAAAATATAAATCTTCCCTGCCTTGAAGAACAAACCCAAATAGCCAATTTTTTAAGTGCCATTGATACTAAAATTGATTTGGTAAATACCCAATTAAAAAATACGCAACAATTTAAAAAAGGCTTATTGCAGCAAATGTTTGTGTAAAAAATGAATACTTCTATACATAGAATATCATATTTTTCATATATTTTATTTGTATATTATAATATTATATCTACATTTGTACCAACAGTACCCGTATTGCTTCCCATCAGAACAGCTTGCGGGTCTTTCTTTTAAAAACATTTAATCAATTAATATACCTTCCATGCCTCTCATAGATGCACACTTGGAAGGTTTTTTTATTAAAAGGAAAATATAAATATGTCTAATTTGTAAATAAAATGACAACACAGCCCGAAGCCATATTAGAAGAAAACTTAGTAAAACAAGTAGATGAGTTTGGGCATAAATTTGTGTAAAAAATGTTAAAAAGGTGTAAAAAAATAAACCTATAAGTTGATTTAATGAAAATAGTTAATATATTTGCAAACAGGTTATACGCTTTTCAGTATTCGGGAAATGCTGAAAATGAACTAAAATACCTATTAAATATATGGAACGACACCAGTTATTTATACAAATTTCTGAAAGCAAATAAAAATGATATTGGAAAAATTTCAATCGAAGGCATAATAGACCAAATAATTGACGATGCAAATGAAATTGACAAAACACTTCACTGGCTTGCAACCAATAAAAATGAAAATCTGGAAAAGTTTTTTAAGCAACTAAACAATTTAGAAACAGGTTATAAAGTACTGTCGCTAAGAAAAGGAAGAAAAAATTATTTAAGAATCTATGCATTAAAAATTGATGATAATTGTTTTATAATTACAGGAGGAGCAATAAAATTCACTCATTTAATGGAAGAACGTGAGCATACAATAAAAGAACTACAAAAACTCGAACAGGCAAAACAATACTTAACAGGAAAAGGCGTATTTGATACAGATTCATTTTATGAATTAATTAGCGAACAAAATGACAAATAAAGAAAAATTTTTAAAATTAGTTGCCGAAAGCGACGATTCTACATTAGAACAGATAAAATACAGAATCAAAAACAGGGCAATGTTAAGGGAATCACAAAAAATTGCCTTAAAAGTTTTAATGAAATTAGATGAATTGGGCTGGTCGCAAAAAAAACTGGCTGAAAAAATGGAAGTCAGCCCCCAGCAAATCAATAAAATTGTGAGCGGGAAAGAAAACCTGACACTGGAAACACAAATAAAACTCCAAAATATTTTAGATATTCCCATTCTGGCTACATATTATGAAAACTTGACAAATGAAATATCTCAAGTATTTCAAGTGAGCGAAACGGAAAAATATTCCTCTCCAACTCATCAATCTGGTTTATTGGAAGAAATCCTTTTACCAAAAAAAGAGTTTAAAATGGAATATGATTCTAATACAAAAGAATACGAATATTATCAAAAATTGGCATAATGGAAAATAATCCTTTAGGCTTTGCTTTGCAAGCAATTAAAACAGAGCAGTTTGCAACTTTTGAAAAAAATCATTCTGCAAAAAAAGAAGTAAGCCTTACAACAGATATTGAATTTAAAATAAATACAGAAAATAAACAGGTTGGAGTTTACACAACATTCTCATTCGACCAATCAAAAAAAGTATTTATAAAGATACAAGTAAGTTGTCATTTTGAAATTTCATTAGATACTTGGAATAGCTTATTAAGCGAAAATAAAATTATTTTCCCTCATACATTTATTACTCACTTGGCTGTTTTAACAATAGGTACTGCTCGTGGTGTACTCCATTCTAAAACTGAAGGCACAGAATTTAATAAATATATTTTACCTACTTTAGATATTAGTAAGATGTTTACTAAGGATGTTGAATTTATTTTAGAAAAATAATTTTGACAACACAACCCGAAGCCATATTAGAAGACAATCTTGTAAAACAATTACAGGATTTAGGATATACAAAAGTCAGTATTAAGGATGAAACTGATTTAATTGCTAATCTAAAAAAGCAATTAGAAAAGCATAACAATAAAAGCCTTTCAGAAAATGAATTTAAGCAAATATTAAACGCTATTTCTAAAGGTAACATTTACGAAAAAGCTCAAATATTAAGAGATAAAGTTGAATACAAAAAAGACAATGGCGAAACAAGCTACATTGAGCTAATTAATCAAATACATTGGTGTAAAAATCAATATCAGATTACACATCAAATTACAATGTCGGGCAAATACGAAAACCGATATGATGTAACCATATTAATAAACGGTTTGCCATTAGTACAAATTGAACTAAAACGCAGAGGTTTAGAGCTAAAAGAAGCATTTAATCAAACCAATCGTTACGAACGGTTTACTTATTCGTCTGGTTGGGGCTTGTTTAACTACATTCAGCTCTTTGTTATCAGCAATGGAGTAAATACTAAGTACTATGCAAACAATCCGGTAAAAGCACGTTCTTTTAAGCAAACATTTTATTGGGCTGATATTGAGAATAAACTCATTTCCAATTTATCCGAATTTACAACAATCTTTTTAGAGCCTTGCCACCTTTCTAAAATGATAACCAAATACATAGTATTGAATACAGCTAATATATTAATGGTATTACGTCCTTATCAATATTATGCAACTGAGGCAATTGTAGAACGTGTAAAAAACACAAGAAAATTTGGTTATATATGGCATACAACAGGCTCAGGTAAAACCTTAACATCGTTTAAAGCTGCTCAAATATTAACCAACTTAGAAAAAGTATATAAAGTTGTTTTTGTGGTTGATAGAAAAGATTTAGATTATCAAACCATAAAAGAATTTAATAGCTTTAGCGAAGGCAGTATTGATGCAACAAACAATACAAAAACCTTAGTAAAGCAATTTAGTAACGATACGCCATTAATTGTAACTACTATACAAAAGTTAAATACAGCAATTTTAAAAGAAAAGTACTTAACTAAAATGGATGTACTAAAGAATAAACGAATAGTATTTATTTTTGATGAGTGCCACCGTAGCCAATTTGGAGAAACCCACAACCGTATAAAAGATTTTTTTACTGCTGCTCAAATGTTCGGTTTTACCGGAACACCAATTTTTGCAGATAATTCAGTAAAAAATGTTTTAGGGCAACGAACAACCAAAGATTTATTTGAGGAGTGCCTACACAAATACGTTATTACCGATGCCATTAGAGATAGAAATGTATTAAAGTTTTCTATTGAGTACATCAGTACATTTAAAAGTAAAGATGAAGTTATTGACATTAAGGTAGATGATATTGACACCGTTGAGGTAATGGAAGCCCCTGAACGTTTAGATAAAATTACCGATTACATAATTACCAACCATAGCCGTAAAACCCACAACAAAAAATTTACAGCTATATTTTGTGTTTCAAGTGTAAAAACCTTAATAAAATATTACGATTTGTTTAAAGCCAAAAAAGAACAAGGCTTACATGATTTAAAAATTGCCACTATATTCTCATACAATGCCAATCAATTTGATGAAGATGCAGTTGGTTTTGTTCCTGATGAAGATTTTGAAAATTTTGTTGCAGAACCACAAGAAGAATATAACACTAAGCATACAAGAGAAAAACTCGATGATTATATTGTTGATTATAACAATATGTTTAATACTAACTATTCAGTAGATGAATTTTACGCTTATTACAAAGATATTGGGAAACGAGTAAAGAATAAGCAAGTAGATGTATTATTGGTAGTTAATATGTTCTTAACAGGATTTGACAGTAAACCACTAAATACTATTTATGTAGATAAAAATTTAAAGCATCATGGTTTAATACAAGCATTTTCACGAACAAACAGAATATTAGATGATTTAAAATCACAGGGCAATGTGGTTTGTTTCAGAAACTTAAAAGAGGCTACTGATGAAGCAATAACATTATTTTCTAATAAAAAAGCAATTGAAGAAATCATAATAAAACCTTATGAAGATTATGTTGAAAGCTATAATAAAGCTGTATCAAAAGTTTTAGAAATTACACCCACTTTTGATAGTGTAAACGATTTGGTTTCAGAAGATGAAGAGCTGGAATTTATAAAAGCATTTAGAGAATTAATACGGGTGAAAAACGTATTAACAACTTTTACGGAATTTAGTTTTAATGATTTGCAAATGGATGAGCAAACTTTTGAAAACTACAAAAGTAAATACCTCGACTTATACGAAAGTGTAAAGCATAACCACCAAAAAGAAAAAGTATCTATTCTTAATGATATTGATTTTGAAATTGAGTTAATAAGGAAGGATGAGATTAATGTAGCTTACATTTTAAGTTTGTTAGCTAAACTATACGGTGCTAAGAAAAAAGATAAGGAGCAACAACGTAAGGCAATATCTGATATAATAGCATCAGATACTCAGTTAAGAAGTAAAAAAGAGCTAATTGAACGTTTTATTGAGGAGAATATGCCACTAATAAGCAATAGTGATAATATTGAAGATGCTTTTGATACTTTCTGGACAATAGAAAAGAAAAAAGCCTTTAAGAAGTTGAGCAGCGATGAAAATTTGAATTATGATAATTTAGTTACAACTGTAAGTAATTATCTATTTACTCAAAAAGAGCCGTTAAGAGATGAAGTTATTACCCTTATGAACGAAAGACCAAGCCTAAAAGAAAGAGCTTCCGCATCAAAAAGAATTATTACCAAAATAATAAAATTCGTAGAAACTTTTATTGAGGGTATGGGATAGTTTTATCCTAATTAATTCATAAAAAAACAATTGAACATGAGAACAACGAATGTTGAATCGTGAAATAAAATTTTGTACAATTCTGACTTCAAATGTTCAAATGTTCTACTGTTCATACAATTAAGAATATTTGTGAATAATTCAGGTTATATAGGTTTTTACATCAATAATGTAACTTATTTGCATCTTATATTTGTAATAAGTTGAAAATCAGTATAAGTTATATTTTGTATCGGAAAGTAACCTCTAATGCAAATTAGAACCAATTAAATTAATAAACTCGGCACGTGTAGCTTCTTTCAAAAATGCACCTGTAAAAGCAGAAGTTGTTGTAATCGAATGTTGTTTCTGAACTCCTCTCATTTGCATACATAAGTGTTGAGCTTCAATTACAACACCAACTCCTAAAGGATTTAAGGTATTCTGAATACAATCACGTATTTGCATTGTTAGTCGCTCTTGAACTTGTAATCTTCGGGCAAATGCCTCAACAACTCTTGCAATTTTACTCAAGCCTGCAATATGATGATCTGGAATATATGCAACATGAGCTTTTCCAAAAAATGGTAACAAATGATGCTCACACATTGAATAAATTTCAATATCCTTAACTAAAACCATTTGTTTATAATCTTCTTTAAATAATGCCGATTTTAAAATTTCTTCAGGATTTTGGTTATAACCTTGAGTTAAAAATTGCATCGACTTTGCAACTCTCAAAGGAGTTTTAAGAAGACCTTCACGTGAGGAATCTTCGCCAATTAATTCTAAAATATTTTTATAATTTTCGGCTAATGATTCGGTGTTTGCTTCGTTGTAATTTTCAATTTTCGAATATCCGAAATCATCAATCATATCATCATTATGTTCCATTACAAATAAACTTTATTATTTTTACAATGCAAATTAAGTATTATTTTTTGCAGTAAAATAATTTTATAACATTTTTAGCTAATGAGAATACTCATAGTATCGGCAACAGAACTAGAAATTAAGTATTTATTAGAACAATCTTTTCTTTCTTATTCTGTCGATTTTTTGATTACTGGATTTGGTGCAACTGCAATGACATACCAATTAACCAAACATTTAAATAATAAAAAATACGATTTAATTATAAATGTAGGAATTGCCGGCGATTTAAACAATAGATTCGAAATTGGAGAAATAGTAAATGTTGCTAAAGATACGTTTGGCGATTTAGGGTCGAATATGAATGGTAAGTTTTTAACTCAATTCGATAAAAAATGGATAGACGAAAATAAGTTTCCTTTCAAAAATGGATTTTTAAAATCAAATTATAATCATAATTCATTAATCAATAAGTTAAAAATAGTTACTGGAATTACCGTAAATACAATTTCAAATAGCTTAGAAATTTTAAAATCAAGAAGAGAAAAATTTATAGCAGATATAGAAACTATGGAAGGAGCTGCATTTATGTATGTTTGTTTAAATGAAAAGATTGATTGTGTGCAAATACGTTCAGTATCAAATAAAATGATTGAAAACGAAACTTTCAAACTTGAAATTGAAAATTCTGTACCAAAACTAAACACGTTTATTATTGATTTTATTAATTCATTAAAATGAAAACTAAAATAACGCTCGGATTCAGTCCTTGCCCTAACGATACATTTATTTTTGATGCGTTAATCAACAATAAAATAGAAAACAAAGACTTTGACTTTGAACTTAAAATTGCCGATGTAGAAGAGCTTAACCGAATGATTTTAAAATCAGAACTTGATGTTTCTAAAATAAGCTATCATCTTTATCCTTTTGTAAATGATAACTATCAGATACTGAACGCAGGAAGTGCACTTGGTAATTGCAATGGTCCAATTTTAATAAGTAAATACAAAATTTATCCTGATGAAATAAAAGATTTAAAAGTCGCAATTCCTGGAAAATACACGACTGCAAATCTTCTTTTCAGCATTTTTTATCCACATATTACAAATAAACCTGAGTATTTATTCTCAGATATTGAAGAGGTTATAATGAGTAATGAAGTCGATGCAGGTTTAATAATTCACGAAACCCGTTTTACTTACATGAAAATAGGTCTGAAAAAAATTGTTGATTTAGGTGAAAAATGGGAAACAGAAATGAAACAACCTCTACCTTTAGGAGGAATCTCAATAAAAAGAAATTTACCAGAAGATTTAAAAATTAAAATAAACCAACTAATTTCATCAAGCGTATCTTATGCATTTGAAAAACCACTGGGGACTTACAGTTATATTAAACAATATTCACAATCGTTGAGCGAAGAAGTTATTCAAAGTCATATTAACCTGTATGTTAACAACTTTACAATTGACTTGAAAGAAAAAGGCAGAAAAGCTATCGAAATTCTTTTTGCAAAAGCCATTGAAAACAAGCTTGTTCCAGAATTAAAAAATAAGATTTTTATTTAAGATTACTTAAGAAAAATAATCAAAAAAACTTCCACAAATTTATGAGGTTTATTAAACCAATAGGTTAACCCTTCGGCTTTTGAGAAATTCTATTTGAGTAATTTATTGTGAAAGTTTTACGAATTTACAAATTTGTACATTTCTACTAAAAACCAACAAACTTTGAAATATAAAATGCAAAAACTTATCACGTTTTATGTATATATTTTAATTCCAATTACAGTAATATCATCAATTTGTTTATTATTTCCTTTCCAAGAAATAAGAGTATTTTCAAGCTCAGTTTTTTGTTCAGCCAATGGCTTTTCAGAAATAGACTTTAGAAGTTCTTTTAATTTTGTTGAGCCAAATTTTTTGCGATTTTCGCCACCAAACTGATCCTGATAACCATCTGATAATAAATAAATAATTGCGTTTTCAGAATATTTAATTTTATGTGTTTCAAAAGTTTTATTGCTAAACGAACCTCCTCCTATTGAATATATTCCACCTTCAATTTCGATAAATTCATTATTGTTAATTATGTAAACAGATTGATTGGTTGAGGCAATTTGAATTTCATTTTTGTTAAAATCAATTCTGCAAATCGAAATTTCCATTCCATCTTCCTGTGTAGCTTCTGAATTTTGTTGCTTATTTATTGCAAAGTTTACGCCTTCATCTAGTTTTTGAAGAATTTTTTCAAGATTATGTATTTTCTTTTGAGCTACAATTTCATTAAGTAATGTATTTCCAATCATGCTCATAAATGCTCCCGGAACTCCATGCCCTGTACAGTCGGCAACTGCAATAAATGTATATTCTTCTGTTTTTGTAAACCAGTAAAAATCTCCTGAAACGATGTCTTTAGGGCGAAATAAGATAAAAGTCTCAAATTCAAAATTCAAAGCTCCAAATTCCAAGACTTTGGGCTTGATACTTGGGTCTTGGGGCTTTGGGCTTAAATCAGGGAGCATTGCATCCTGTATCTGTTTTGCGTATCGAATGCTATCTGTTATTTGTGTGTTTTTAAGTTCAAGCTGACCGTTTGTTTGTATTAGTAATTCGCTTTGCGATTGTAGTTCTTCTTTTTGTTGTTTAATTTCTTCTTCGGCTTGTTTTAGTTTTGAAATATCGGAATCTATTGCGACAAGTTTAATAAGTGAATTATCTTTTATGATTGGCGTTAGTGTAGTTTGTGTCCAAATTGATTTGCCCGATTTTGTTATATTTAAAGTTGTATATGTTACAGTTTTTTGTTCATTAATACACTCTTTTATAGCATTTTCGATGTCTTTATTATTACTTGCTTTTTTTAGATTTGAACTATTTATTGAAATAAATTCTTCTTTTGTATAACCAAACAGACGAGTAAAGCCTTCATTAACCCATTCAATTTCACCACTTTTATCGGCAATTACAACAGAGTTGTCGGTTTCGCTGGCAACAATTGATAGCTTTTCTAGTTCGGAGTTAAGGGTTTCAAGTTTGAGGTTAGAGCTTTGAAGTTCGTCTCGTTGCGATTCAATTTCTTCTTTTTGTTGTTGAATTTCAACTTTTTGTTGCGATAAAATTATGTTTGCTTTCTTTTTATTACGGAAGTTTCTGTAAATGACCAATGCTATTATTAAAATAAGAACAAAACTTGCTATAAATGAATTTCTTAAAATGGTTTGCTTTTGAATTTCTGCATTTTGTTTTCCAAGTTCGAGATTTTGTTTTTCTATTTCTTGTTGTGTTTTTTCGGTTTGGTATTTGGTTTCCATTTCGGTGAGTTGCTTGGATTTTTCTTTATTAAAAATTGAATCGTTCATTTTATAATAAAGTTTATGATATTCAAGGGCTTTAGTGAAATTGCCCATTTTTTCATAAGTTACGGTCATATTTTCATATACAAACAATTGGTTATCTAAAAAACCATATTTTTTTGATATTTCAAGTCCCTTTTCATAATATTCAATTGCCTCATTATATTTGGATTGCCGAGTATAAGTATCACCGATATTGCCGTATAGTATAGAAATTCCATCATCATCATTTAACTCTTTTTTAATTTCAATTGATTTTAAATAATAATCAATAGCTTCGGAATAGTTTGTTGCATCTAAACTAATGTTTCCCAACGACATCAAGCAAAAAGAAATACCATATTTATCGCCCAGTTCTTCAACAATTTTTAGTGCTTTCAGATAACATTCTTTTGATTTCGCATCATCTTTAATATCGTGATATACAACTCCTAAATTACCATAACATGCTGCTACACCATTTTTATTATTAATTTCTTCTGCAATTTTTAAAGCTTGATTATAATATTGAATTGCCTTTTCGTATTGACCTATATTTCGATGAATAATACCAATATTAGTATAACAAACTGACATTGTGCGTTTATCAGAAACATTTTCAGCTATTTTTATTGATTTGTGGTAATATTCGAGTGCTTTTTCGTAGTTATTTTGCATATCGAAAATTATTCCCAATCCATTATAGCATTGAGCAATTCTGCCACTATCTCCAATTTCAGTAAAATAGTTTATAGCAAGGTTATAATTTTTTTCAGCTTGATTAAAATTGTTTAGTGTGTATTGTAAGTGTGCTATATATCTTAAACATAATGCACATTTTGATTTTAATCTTTTAATTTCTGTATCCTCAAAATTACTGCTTTCTATTAAATCTTGACTTAATTCGTTAGCTTTTTGGTAATATATTATTGCAGTATCGGGATTTATATTTTCATATTCATAAGCAATTCCGTTAATAAGTATATTAATTTTATCTGTATCATGTTTTGCTTTATTATAGACATTCCAAAGGCTATCAATCTTCTCATTTTGCGAAAAGCCGGAATGTGTAATAACAATAAAATAAAATATAGCAAACAATCTCATAAATAGGGTTTGGAAATTTTCCACAAATTACAAAATTGTTTAATTAAATGAAGTTTTTTTGAAATTAAATTGAAGTTGAATGGGATGCTGATTTTTTATTATTATTCTGATTTTTGAAAATTAAATACCGCTTTCGTCAGGTGTTTATATTTTTTAACAAGATTTACAAGATTTTCAGGTTTATCGTGTTAATCCTGTAATTCCAGATAAATCGGGATAAACTTTGTCTAAATTATTACGTTTTCACATGACAAAATTATGCTTTAATATGTGAGGTGAAAACACCTCACAGAGGCAGTAATTGAAAAGAATGGGACGCTGTTTTTTATGATTATTATGTATAACCTTGTGTTTAAAGTATGGAGTTTGGAGTTGGTTTTCGCAGTCAAATTCTAAATTCCTAAATCAGTTAGTATTGACTCTACAAAGTACATACTTATTTTACCTTTGTTTTTGGCTTCTATCATTCCTCGTTTTGTGAAAATAAAATGTTCTTTTACAAGCTCGTA
>Ga0154347_1049_pt1 | contig 10611 bp, 5 predicted proteins | sample RifGroA2_FD_115875 | JGI IMG/M metagenome (GOLD analysis project Ga0154347, IMG submission 115875) | Bacteroidetes bacterium GWA2_31_9
ATTCAATGAGATAAACAAGCTTTTCCTTTTTTTTATGAATTATTCAGGTTAGAAAAAAATATAAGTAAAAAGCAGTATATAAATACTTTTATTAAAAGCTATATTTGAATTAACATATTGAACTAATTAATTAAATATTTATGCCATGTTAAAAAAATTAATTACGAAATACAACGAGGCAATATTTGATACCGATAAAAAGACGGTATTTCAAATCATCGACGATGCACTAGCACAAGGTTTTTCGCCAGAAGAAATCGTGTTTGAATTAATTGTTCCGGCGGTTGACAATATGATGAAATCTGTTGGCGAAAAAATGGAAGTTAATTTAGCACAACACTTTTTTGCAAGTCAAATTGCCAGCGAATTAACTGAAAAATTGGTAGCAAAATTTATTTCAATTCCCGAAAAAAAAGGCAATGTAATAATTGGGACTCCAATCGGCGATTTTCATGGTTTAGGCAAACGAATTGTTACAGGATGCTTATATGCACACATGTTTAATGTTATTGACTTAGGATTAAATGTTTCAGCTGAAGAATTTGTAAATCAAGCTATTTTGCATAAATCAAATATAATTGCTATTTCGTCAATGATGTATCATACTGCAACAGGTGAAAATGGATGTTTAAAAGTTCGTAAGCTATTGAAAGAAGCTAAACTAGAACACAAAATAAAAATTATAGTTGGCGGAGCACCATATCGTTTCGACAAAAAACTTTATGAAATAGTTCAAGCCGACACTTGGGCCGAAAATGGAAATTTAGCAGGAATTGTAATCACAGAATTATTAAAAACTACTCAATCATGGCAACAGGAATAGAACGTTTATCAGCTTTAGCAAATGGAAATATTATTGACAGAGTACCAGTATTTTGTAATTTGCTTGACCAAGGTGCTAAAGAAATGGGAATGTCAATAGAAAAATATTTTTCAAATGGCGAATATGTGGCAGAAGCACAGCTTAAAATGCGTGAAAAGTATGGCTATGATAGCCTTTGGAGTTTGTTTTACGCAGGAAAAGAAGCCGAAATACTTGGTTGTAAAAAAATTATTTATTCAAAAGATGGACCTCCAAATGTAGGGCATTTGATAATTAAAAATTACGACGATATACATAAACTTCAAATACCCAAAGATGTAAGCTCTCACCCCGCTTTTGAACAACAACTTAAATGTTTAAAAATACTAAAAAAAGAAGCTGGTGGAAAATACCCAATTTGTGCTTACACAACTTCTGCAATGACACTTCCCGCAATGCTGATGGGAATTGAAAAATGGATTGAATTATTACTATTTGGACCAACCGAAGTAAGAGACGAATTATTAGAAAAATGTTCCGATTTTTTTGCAAAACACCTTTTAGCATATAAAAATGCCGGAGCAGATATTTTTGTATATGCAAACCCATTTGGTTCGACAGATTTTGTTACTATTAAGCAATTTAACGAATTAAGTTTACCTTGGATAAAAAAAGATATACAACAAGTTGGAATTGATGGAATAGTATATTATTGCGGTAGCTCACGAATGAATAATGTAATTGATACTGTGATAAATGAATTAGGTATTAAAACTTTTTACCTTAGCCCAATGGACGATATTGCTGAAGCAAAAAAAATAATTGCTGGTAGAGCTTTAGCTGCAGGAGTTATTAATGATATAGAATTAATTAGATGGTCTAAAAGCGAAATCAGAGCAGAAGTAAAACGAATGTTTGATGCCGGAATGCCGGGTGGTAATTTTTTCTTTGGAACATTGGTAATGCCTTATGCAATTCCCGAGGAAAATATAAAATATATGTTAGATGCCGTTTATGAATTCGGACATTTATAAATTTAAAATGAAAGAATTTGTTAAAATATCTGCCAACGAACTCCTTTCAATTAAAGAACGGGCAAATAAACTTGCAAAAGAAAAATCGAGTTTGCAATTAATTGTAAACATGATGAATAAGCTAAGTTTAACGCCCGGTTTAGAAAATACTATAAATACAATTCTTCAACTGCTTATCGAAAATATTGGCGGTTCAAATGTTACAATGTATTATTTAATTGATAATATTATACATAATGTCAGTGTTTTGAGCGAGCATAAAGTAATTGATTGCATTGCAGACGAGGCAGTTAATAAAGCTTTTGAAACGGGCGAAGTTATTGAATTATCTAACGATTTTAAAGACACACTTTTACTAACATCTGAATTTACTAAAGCTTATACATGGGTACTTCCTCTCATTGTTGGTCAAGAAAAAATAGGTGTACTTAAAATTGAAAACTTACATATTGGAATTAGCGAATTTCATGCAGAATTATCTGTATTTGTAAATTATGCTTCTATTATACTTAAAAATGAAATTCTTGGTCATACCAAATTAAAAGAGGCTTATAATGAATTATATAAAGAAGTTGAAATCAGAAAAGAGACCGAAAAAGCACTACAAAATAGTAATGAGGAATACGAAGCAACAAACGAAGAATTACTTGAAAGTTTAGAAGAGATAAGAACATTAAACGAAAAACTAACTAATATAAACACCACAAAAGAAAAATTACTCTCAATAATAGCTCACGATTTAAGAAATCCACTTTTTACTGTTTTAGAATTTTCCGATTTGTTAATTAAAAAAGCAAATTCATTCAGTACAGATCAAATAGTTAAATGTTTGCATAATATTCACGATTCAACACTACACACTTTCAAGTTATTGGAAAATTTACTGGAATGGTCGAGAAGCCAAACTGGAAGGCTGGAATTTAAACCAGAAAACATAGCTGTTAAAAATTTAATTAATGATGCAATTGATATTGCATCTAGCCAAGCCAATAAAAAAAATATTGAAATTAGCTATGCTGCAGAAAACGAGTCAACTGTATTTGTCGATAAAAATATGATTAATACTGTATTACGCAACTTATTAATTAATGCTATAAAATTTACAAATCGCAATGGAAAAATTATTATCAAAATACAATCACAACAAAATCATACTTTATTTTCTGTTTGCGACTCTGGAGTTGGAATGAGTCAGGAAGCTATATCCAAAATTTTTAAAATAACAGAAACAGTTAAAACTTTAGGAACAGAAAATGAAAAAGGTACAGGCTTAGGATTATTGTTATGTAAAGAATTTGTTGAAAACCATAACGGAAAAATCTGGGTTGAAAGTGAGTTAGGAAAAGGGTCAAATTTTTGTTTTTCAATACCAAACAGGCAAACAGTATAGTTTGTAAGTCACTACTAACTGACTAAAATATTTAAACTTAAAACGGGATAAATTGTAGCATTTTTTTTACCTGTTGTTTTAAGTACCGTAGGTACAAAATTTAGGTAGAAAGTGATTTTCGCTCTTTTTTAAAAGTGTCGTAGAGCCTACCGATAAATCGGGACAAGCTCTACGACACTTTTATGTGGGGCTAAATTTCTTTCTACCAATGTTTTGTCCCTAGTGGGACAAGTTAAGTTCACCCTGAGATAGCTAATTTAAAAGAACGAAAAAAATGAAAAATTATCTAACAGGGTAAACGCTAATCCGAATTTACTTCGGGATACGACATATATTTCGTTCATAGGGACTTTGAAACTTGAGGTAATATTTTTCTACCAATATATTGTCTTTAATATGAGTTTTATAATTAACCAATGGCATACTCTGGTATTCAAAAACATATAAAGTATTTTATATTTTCTTCAAATCAAATAGTGCTAATATAAAAAGATTTTAATAAAATTGTACTCATTACTTGAATCTTAAATGTATAAAAATGAGTCAGAATACTCAAGATAATGATTTATCAGCAATGAAAAATAGAGCCGATAAATTAGCATTACAAAAATCGCATCTTCAATTAATAGTAAATATGATGCAAAAACTTGACGTTGTATCAGGTTTAGAAAATACTATTGATTCATTATTGAAAATAATGATTGGAAATATTGGTGGCACAAACGTTTTATTATACTATATAATCGACAATGAAATATATTTTAATGATATACATAACTCAAAAAGTAAAATTGAAAATATCACCGATGAATTAGTAAAAAAAGTATTCAAAACGAAGAAATTTATTGAAATTGAGCAAGAGTTTAACGACACATTATTACATACACCCGAATTCACAAAAGCTTATACATGGATATTTCCACTATTAGTTGGAAAAGAAATAATTGGAGTAATTAAGATTGAGAATATCCACATTACAAGTTTGGAATTTAAAAATGAACTTCAAACATTTTTTAATTATGTCGCTATTCTACTTAAAAATGATATTCTTAGTGACACTAATTTCAAAAATATACAATCAAATCTTGAAAATGAGAAAAAATTTAATGAAGAGTTAATTAAAAGCAACTCTCAGTATGCAGCTCTTAATGAGGAATATGTAACAACTATTGATGAATTAAAAAAAGTTAATGACTTTACTGAGATGCTCATTAATAATATTCCTGACCCTGTTTTTGTAAAAGACAAAGATCATAAATGGATTCTTATTAACGATGCACTTTGCGAGATGATGGGGCACTCCAGAGAAGAAATCATTGGTAAGTCTGATTACGACTATTTTTCAAAAGAGCAAGCCGACATCTATTGGGAAGGAGATAATCGTGTTTTCAAAACAGGAGAGATGTTGCAAATAGAAGAACTGTTGACAGATAGTAGCGGAAATATACATTATATTCAAACTAAAAAAAGATTAGCTCAAGCTCAAAATGGCAGCAATATTTTAGTCTGTGTAATTAGAGATATTACTCAACGTAAGCTTGCAGAAAGAGATATTACCAGTATGAATCGTGCACTTAGAATGCTTAGTGAGACTAACAAAGCACTAGTTCATATTACTGATGAAAAAACATTGCTAAGTGAAATTTGTCGCATTACAGTTGACATTGGAGGCTACCGTCTAGCATGGATTGGTTTTGCAGAACATGATGATGCTAAAACTTTGCTCCCAGTCGCACATGCTGGTTCAGGGTCAGAATATATTAAATCAGCAAAAGTTTCTTGGGCTGATAATGAGCGAGGTCGTGGTCCGGGAGGTGTTGCAATACGTACCGGAAAGCCAAGTATATTACGCTGTATTCAATCTGATGAAAATTTTGCTCCTTGGCGAGATGCTGCTATCAAACACGGTTATAATTCAATCATTGCATTACCGTTGATGAATGAAGGTAAGGCATTTGGAGCACTTGGTATTTACTCTTTTGACGAAGACTCATTTGATGTAAAAGAAGTTGAAATATTAAAAGAACTAACCGACGATCTTGCGTTTGGAATTACCTCATTACGTATAAAGGAAAAGCATAAAATTGCTGAAGATTCATTATTTGAAAGCGAAGAACGTTATCGTACATTGATTGAACAAGCATCAGACGGAATATTCTTGCATAATTCTGATGGAAAAATAATTGACATAAATCAGCGAGCATGTGAAAGCCTTGGTTACAGCCGTGAAGAATTGCTGACAATGAATGTTTCCGATATAGATATAGAAGTTGAAGTAAAACAGCACAAAGAAAATATTTGGGATAATATAACTCCCGATAAACCAGCAACTTTTGAAGGAATGCACTGTCGTAAGGACGGTTCGGTATTCCCTGTAGAAGTACGCCTTGGAAAACTTGAACTTGGGAATGAAAAACTTATGCTTGCTTTAGCCAGAGATATTACCGAACGAAAACAAGCCGAAGAAGAACGTAAAAATCATGTTCGCTTTTTAGAAGACATGGATAAAATAAATAAAGTTATCCATCAATCTACTGATATGGAACAAATGATGCACGATACTTTGGAGCAAGTTCTTTCAATTTTCGATTGCGACCGTGCTTTCTTATTATATCCATGCGACCTTGAAGCAGAATCTTGGTTTGTTCCAATGGAATGTACCAAACCTGAATATCCCGGTGTACTCAAATTAAATTCTTCAATACCACTTAGCGAAGATGTTGCTACTACATTCAGAATTTTATTAAACTCAGAAAATCCTGTAAAATTTGGACTTAACACACCATATCCACTTCCTGCAGACGCATCGGAACGTTTTGGCTTTAAAAGCTTAATGTCAATGGCAATTTACCCTAAAGTGGGGAAACCATGGCAATTTGGGCTTCATCAATGCACTAATGCTCGACAATGGAAACCTTATGAAGAAAGACTTTTGCAAGAAATTGGCAGAAGATTGTCTGATGTATTAACGGGTTTATTAACCCTTCGTAACTTAAAAGAAAGCGAACAAAAATTCCGTTCTTTAACAGAAAACACACCTGATAATATAATGCGTTACGACAAAAATTGTCGAACTATTTACTTGAACCAAAATCTTGAAAAAACGCTTAAAACTACATTTGAAGACATTAAAAATTTAACGCCTACCGAATTTAAATCTGATGGACGATTTGATAACTATGAAAATTATCTTAGAGATGTAATTGCAACAGGTAAAGAGGTTGAGTTTGAATTAAAAAAATTCGATACGCTTGACAAAGATATATTCCATTTGATAAAAATGGTGCCTGAATATAACGAAAGTGGTGAAATAATTGGAGCACTTGCTATTGGTAGAGACATCACCGAGCACAAACAAACCGAACTGATTCTTAAAGCAAAAAATGAAGAAATTGAATTTCAAAACGAAGAATATAAACAGATAAATGCCGAATTGCAAAGAGCAAAAGAAAAAGTCGAAGAAAAAGAAAATAAACTTAGTGCAATTACAAACCAAGCATCCGAAGGAATTGCTTTATCTGATTTAAAAGGTAATTATATTTTCGTAAACCCGTCATTTTGTAAAATGACCGGATATTCTGAAAACGAATTGTTGAAAATGACAGTTTTTGACTTGAAAGTAAGCTCACAACCATCTGGGATTTTTGAAGAAAGTAAAACAACAAAAGAAGGCTTGCCTTTAGAAGTTGCACTAAAACGCAAAGATGATACAATTTTTTATACAGAAATTGTTGGTAAAGTAATAAAAATAAATAATCAAAATTTTGTTCTTGGGATAGTTAGAGATATTACTCAACGTAAACATACTGAAGACACTTTGCGTTTTATCGCTCAACGTGGTTGGTTAAATGATTCAAATACCTTTTTTAATACTCTCGTACAATATCTTGGAAAAATGTTTAATTTAGATTATGTTTTAATTGATAGACTGGAAGATAATCATCAATTTGCAGAAACTGTAGCCTTATATGCAAATGGGTCTATAGTTCCAAATATGCGTTATGAGTTAAAACATACACCTTGCGAAAATGTTATAAATAAAACCTTATGTTGCTATCCAAATAATATTCAAGCTTTATTCCCCGAAGATCATTTATTAAAAGAAATGAATGTTGAAAGCTATGCCGGAATTCCGCTTTGGGATTCAACAGGTCAGGTAATTGGACTTATAGCTGTTATGGATAGTAAGCCTATATTAAATGAAAATTTAATTATTCAAATTTTGCAACTTGTTGCAACTCGAGTAGCTGCCGAAATAGAAAGAGAGAGCTCCGATAATATTTTAAAAGAAAGTGAAGAAAAATATCGAAGCCTGGCTGAAAACATTCCCGATTGCATTATGCGATACGACAAAAATTGTAGAACTATTTACCTTAATCAAATTCTTGAAAAAGCACTAAATACATCGTTTGAAGAAATAAAAAATTTAACACCTACCGAATTTCAATCTGATGGTCGATTTGATATTTATGAGAAAAAATTAAAACATGTAATTGAAACCGGTCAGGAAACAGAGCTTGAATTTTCAGATTACGATACACTTGGCAAAGTACGGTATAACGTTATAACAATGATTCCAGAGTACAACAAAGATGGAGAAATAATCGGTGCTCTTGCTCTTGGCAAAGATATAACTGAGCGTAAACAATCAGAACTCTTATTAAAAGAAAAAAATGAAGAAATTGAAAATCAAAACGAAGAATACAAACAAATAAATGTTGAATTACAAAGAGCTAAAGAAAAAGCCGAAGATAATGAAAATAAACTTAAAGAAGCTCAATCTATTGCTCATATTGGAAGCTGGGAGTTGGATTTAATCAATAATAAATTGACGTGGTCTGATGAAATATATAGAATATTCGGTTGTAAATGTCAAGAATTCGGAGCTACCTATGAAGCATTCTTAGGTTTTATTCATCCAGAAGATAGAGATTTTGTAAATGATTCATATATGAATCATATAAATCAAAAAATTCCTTATAACATTGTCCACAGATTACTATTAGCGAATAATGAAATAAAATATGTAAACGAACGCTGTAGATCTGATTTTGATGAGCAGGGAAACCCATTTCGTTCATTAGGAACAGTACAAGATATTACAGAAAAAGTAATTGCAGAAGAAGCATTACTTCGTACACAATATTCTATTGATAATATTACTGATAGTATTTTTTGGATTAATAAATCAGGAAAGTTGATTTTTGCGAATCAAGCTGCATGTAGAAATCTTGAATATTCAATAGATGAATTACTTACTTTGACAGTTTTTGATATTGACCCTGCATTTCCTAAAGAAAAGTGGAAAGAACATTGGAAAGAAATATTTTTGCGTGGTTCATTTATTATAGAAACCATACACTGTTCTAAGAGTGGCAAACAATTTCCAGTTGAAGTAATTGTAAATCAAGTAGAATTTAACGGAGTACAGTATAATTGTTCTATTGCTAGAGATATAACCGAACGTAAGCAAGCAGAACTTCTTCTTAAAGAAAAAAATACAGAATATCTAGCTTTAAATGAAGAGCTATCTGAAAGAAATAATGAATACTCTAAACTTAACAGCGATTTAGTTATTGCAAAAGAAAAAGCCGAAGAAAGCAACCGTTTAAAAACCGAATTTTTGCATAACATGTCGCATGAAATTAGAACTCCAATGAATGGAATTATTGGATTTTCTAGGTTACTTAATTCTCCAAATATTTCAGAAGAAAAGAGTAAGCAATTTGTAAATATTATAATAAATAGCAGTAACCAATTATTGAGAATTATTGATGATATTTTGGAAATTTCCCAATTAAACACCAAGCAGATAAAGCTTGTAGAAGAAAAGGTATGTCTTAATGATTTATTGTTAAGAATATTCGCTATTTTCAATATAAAAGCTAAAGAGAAAAAAATCCATCTTTATTTGAAAAACGGGTTGCCTGATAATCGAAGTATTATACTTGTTGATGAAACAAAATTATGCAAAATCATAAACAATTTAATAGAAAATGCTTTGAAATTTACTCACGATGGATATATTGAAGTAGGGTATTTGCTAAAAGATAAAATGCTTGAAATATATGTCAAAGATACTGGAATTGGGATTAATTTAGAAAAACAAGAAATTATTTTTGATCGATTTTCGCAAGAAGAAAAAGGTACATCAAAATTATATGGTGGATTAGGACTAGGTTTATCTATTGCAAAAGAAAATGCGGAGTTATTAGGCGGAAGTGTTTCCTTAAAATCGAAAAAAGGAAATGGCTCTACTTTTATTTTAACAATTCCATATAAAAGCGACTTTATCGAAAACGAAGCAAATCCAGATTATGTTAATAATAATAATGAGCATTTTACAATTTTAATAGCAGAAGATGAAGAGATAAATTATTTATATTTAGAAGAATTGCTTTCATGTAATGAATTAAAACTTATAGTTTTACATGCAAAAAATGGTCAGGAAGCAGTAGATATATGCAAAAAAAACAAAGAAGTAAATCTTATATTAATGGATATTAAAATGCCAATAATGAGTGGTTATGAGGCAACAAAACACATAAAAGAATTATACCCAAATTTGCCAATAATTGCTCAAACTGCTTATTCGACAACAGAAGAGAAAAATTTTGCACTATCTGCAGGATGCGATGATTTTATTTCAAAACCGATTGATGAAGAGCGTTTAAATTTAATACTTTCTCAGTACTTAATTCAGAAACCCTGACATCTCGCAAAATGAAATAAAATGTATTTCGCATTTGGAACTATACTGTGTGTGTAAGTTCTCAATAGTTAGTGCCATTATGAAAACTCCATATTTTTAGAAATAACAAATTTCAACCGAGCTTGCGAGTTCAACGAAGTTAATCTTCAAAAATCAAATAAATCTCAAAATACAAATACTTAATATTCAAACGGTTTTGATAACTTGTGCTGAACTTGTTTCAGTATTGAAATTTTGATAATTGTGATTTATTTGTCATTTGTTTTTTGATTTTTGGAGTTTTCTTACAAACACTAGTTAGTTTTATTTTTTGAACAATAGAACATTTGAACATTTGAAAAACGAATTTTTTACCACATTGGATAGCTTATGTTGAACAATGGATGTGCAATAAAATATATTAACCAACGTGGTGAATTAAAGAAAACACTGTCGTATCGTGGGTTTTACTTTGTTATTCTTCATTCGTTGTTCTATTATTCGATTGTTCAAAATGACTTTTTCCAAGTTGTTATTGAGAAGTTACCTGTGTGTGGTGTAAATTTGTACATTTTATTCTTAGCTCTTCGACTCCAAAGTCGTATGTTCAGAACTCCTTACCCATACAAGCAAAATCAATAAAGACAGAACATTAGTTCGCAAAATAAAAAACGGATATTTTTGTTTTTACATC
>Ga0154347_1282_pt3 | contig 10571 bp, 10 predicted proteins | sample RifGroA2_FD_115875 | JGI IMG/M metagenome (GOLD analysis project Ga0154347, IMG submission 115875) | Bacteroidetes bacterium GWA2_31_9
AGTTGATCGTGACAGATGTAAGTAACAATGTTGTTTTTTCCAGTAATTCAATCACAGATACGTATTATCAATTTTCAGGTGGTACACTTTTTTACGACCAAACATACCAATGGAAAGTCAGGGCATTGTTAAATGGTTCCCCTGTTTCTGATTGGTCAAATAACAGGAGTTTTACAATTAAACCTCAGTCTCCTGATTCTCCTGCAGAAGGTTCAGCTTTAGGACATTTTAATGATGCCGTAATTTATAAGGGAAATAGTAACTATCCTCTTAATTCAGAAGATTATGAACAGTGTGTCGCTTTTGTAAAACGTTATCAGAATGTTGTTTACGGGCTAAATATGCCATCTATTGGTCATGCTTTCCAATATTATGGGAACGTACAAATTAGCTTTGGGAAATTTCCAAACGGAGGTAGCTATGCACCTCAAATCGGGGATATTGTATGTTTATCTGGGGGCTATGGTCATGTTGCAATTATTCGTGATGTGCAGTTTGCAAATGATGGTGTCAACAATGATTTTGTTTATGTTGCTCAACAAAATGTTGGATCAATTATTAGCAATCATATAAGTCAACAAGTGTCATTAACATATAGCAATGGTACTTATACAATTGCAAATTTTGCAGGGAAAACAGTTGAAGGTTGGAGGCGTGCTTTACCTACTGTTTCACATCCGTATGATAATGAGGTTTTTTCGACGACGACTCCGATGGTTATTTGGTTACCACACACAAGTCCTCAAAGTTATAGGGTTGATGCCAGCAAGCAAAATCCTGTCACTGGATGCTATGAACCAATATCTGGTTATAATGGAGCAACTATTTATGCAGGTAGTACTTACTACACATTTCCATCGGGCATCCTTGAAGCAGGGGGAAAGTATCGTTTGAGAGTTGGAGTTATTACTCAATTAGCAGGATATGTTCAAACAGAGCCTATATATTTTGAAATAGCTCCTAATGCTAATAGTGTAGCTCAGATTGCTGGTCAGTACTTCATAAATACCCAAGTACAAAACTCAAACAAAAATATTCAGTCAACGAGTATTGCAGCTAATATTTTGATTACTCAAAAAATCAATGGGATGAATCTTGAAAAAGGATACAGTGACGAGAATGGTAATGCATTTATAGAAGTTGCACCTGAGTTAAATATAGGAGATACCCTAATTGCTTCGGGAACAGGTGTGATTAGCCAGGAAATAATTATTACTCAAGAAATGCTTTTGAGCAATAATATTTCTATACTATTAGTACCAGATGTGACAAATTTTATAGCAAATCCATCTGTTTATATTTTGAATAACACCTCAATGTTTATAGAAAATGTTGTTGAGTTAAAAGTTACAGCTCAGAATCACACATCATACAGAATACTCGACTTTGCCAATTCCAATGACACATTAACGGCTTACACTGAATATATGCCTGATGATAGCTTGGTTACATATTCTTTATCACAGGTTGGAATTAATTTCATTCAGGTACGGTTTCTCGGTGCAGATACAGTTGATGTTATTAAAACTGTTTATTACAATCCATCACCAACAGGAAATGATGTTTATGCAGTGACAATTATTGCTGACAATAGTAGCCTTAATTCACAGATGTTTATCAATGGTTCTTATGCAGGAAATATTACAGATTATGAAGGTGTTGTGACTTTGCCACATGGGTATCACCAATTCTCCTTTACCAAAGATAACTATGGAAGCATATTCGCAAGTACTATAGTTGCAGATACTATTTACTTATCAATGAATGAGCTTTCGCCTACTATTGTTGGAAAAAAGGATAACTCATCTTATATTTCCATACTCCCAAACCCATCAAATGGGTTATATAGAGTAGAATGCAATAAATCTGCCGAAAATGTAATTATAATTGTTTATGACTTACAAGGCAATCAAATTATCAATAAAAGATTTCAAAATTTATCTAAATCGTGGTCAATTGAACTGGATTTGTCAAACTTTGCAAGTGGCTCATATTTAGTAAAAATTCAAATAGACGAACAACATATAGTTAAAAGCGTTATTAAGAAATAGTTATTTCGTTTTTAAGTAGATTGAATACATACTTAATTGTGATAAATAATTAATATTTAAAAATATAATGTATGAAAAAAATATTAATTTTAATAGTAATAATTGAATGTTTTTGTTTCGATTCTTTTTCACAAGTAGTACATATTATAAATGGTAAAGAATCTGCATGGCAAAATATAGAAATTATTTCGGAAAATACATCTTTTATAATAAATGGAGATGGTATCGTGAATTTTGGTTGTTCGGGGAATAGTTGTGTTGATGATATTACAGCGGGTGTAGAAGGAAATTCTTGGTGGTCATGGTGGCAAAAACGAGGTTATTATGATGTCATCAATCTTGCTTTTTTTACGATAATTATAGTTCATGGTTTCAGTTTTTTAATAATGTGTATTCCAGTAATAGCAATAGATGTAATTATGATCAGGGTGGTTTGTGGGTAGCAATAACAAATACTTCAGATACTCCATCTTCGAATAATGTTATTAGTGTTGATTTATTTTATTGGTATAATAGGTTTTTTAATGAAGTAGGAGTAATAAATCATAATCAAAAAGTTTGGATATGGGTTAGTCCACATGATGGAGGTATGAACCCATACACTTGTGGCATACAAGATTATTTAGATAATACTGGTAGTTATAGAGTTTGGGTTACAACATATTAATAAATTAAATTAATTGAATAGTTTTGAAAATACATTTTAATAATAGTGTAAAGTAATAAAAAAAAATGTTGATGAATATTAAAACTTATATTTATGGAACAGAAATTTGAAATACAAAATGAAGATGTTAAAAACAATTATGCACATTTTGCAATCTTAGAACAAATTGAAAGGAAAACACGAACATTCGAAACTGATGAAACTTATAATGAGACACACAGTCAAGGGCATTATGATACAACTGCATAATAGAACTATTTTTTATAATTATGTATATTGCGATTACTCCTACCTTAAATTGTAATTTAAGATGTATATATTGTTATGTTGATAATAAATTAAAACAAAACGATTTAATAAGTATTGAATTAGCAAAACATCTAATAGATGAAATATTTTATTTTGCGAAATATAAAAATATAAAAAATATAACTATTTCTTGGCATGGAGGTGAACCTTTATTGTGGGGATATAAAAACTTCAATACAATATTTGAATATATAGAATTATTAAGATCTCGTTTTTTTAATCTAAAGCAAGAAATTCAAACAAACCTCACCTTAATTAACGATGATTTCATTGGGCTTTTTAAAAAATTCAATATAAAAGTAGGTTTTTCATTAGATGGTCCAGAAAATATTAATGATGTACAAAGGGTTTTTTCGTATAATAAAGGGTCATATTCTCAAATAATTGAAAAACTTAATCTATGCCAAAATGCTAATTTAAAAATTGGAGCAATTGTAACTGGTACTTCAAAAAACATTAAAAATATTAAAGAACTGTATGATTTCATGAATGAAAAAGGTATTGATTTTAGATTTAATCCTATTTTTAAAGAAGGACAAGCAAGAACAATTTATCCTGATTTTGGTATTTCTACTGAGGAATATGGAAATGCAATGATTGAATTGTTCAACATATGGGTAAATGACAAGAAATCTAAGATAAATATTGATTTTTTTTCTGAAATTGCTGGAAATTTAGTTACTAAAAGACCTTATATTTGTTGTTTTCAACAAGATTGTCAAAAAAATTATTTTGCAATTAGTTCTAATGGAGATATTTATCCATGCGGACGATTCATCGGGAATGAATTCCTAAATTTTGGAAATATTTCAAATCAAAATTTAATAGAAATTATTGATACGAAAGATAAATTTTTTGCAAATCGAAGATTAGAGTTTTTAAAAAAAGAGTGTTCTGATTGTAAATATTTTGATATTTGCAATGGAGGTTGTATGCATGAGGCTTTTTCAGCAACAAACAATTTTGAAAATAAAACATATTTATGTGAGGCTTATAAAAGAATTTTTATGTATATTGAAAAGTATCTTGAATATACAATGTAGTAAAATAATAATAATGAGACTTATATTATTTTTTCACTTTCTAAATAACAACTAAAAAGATGACATGAGAGGAGTTTATAGCTATTATTGCCTGACTATGGGTTTGGTACAGAAGTAACAAAGATTTTTACTACAGAATTACTCAAAAAAGCCTATGAATCATTAAGTCCATACAATTATATACATAATTTAATATTTTTTTTAAGGAAGAAATTGGAAATAAATAAATATTTTATTAATTTAAAACTCATTGATATTATGATGCTAACACAAGAATTTACAATTCATCCTGTAGGTCAAGGTTTATTTTATGAAGGTTTAATTTCGTTATCATGGTCGAAAGATTCAAAATTCAGATTTGTTTATGATTGTGGTAGCGATTAGAAAAAAAACTGTATTGATGAAGTAAATCAATATAATTCAAAATATCCAGCAAGTCAAAATCCAATAGATTTACTAATTATTTCACATTTTGATTCTGACCATATAAATGGTATTCAATATTTATTAAATAATAGAAACGTTAAAAAACTTGTTTTGCCTTTTTTAAGATTTGACGAAAGGTTGTTTTTAGCATTGAAAATGTTAGCATATCGAAATTATAAAGGTGGTAATGATGATGATTTTTTCTCAATTCGTTTGATACTTGACCCAATCAATACGATTATTCAAGATAATCAAGAAACTGAAGTGTTTTTTATAGAATCAAGTACAGATTCTCCTGTGTTTGAAATAGAGAAGAATACTAATTTTGATAATTATGAATCAAATGCTAAAGATGAATTAGAGTTTGATTTTCCAAATAAAAAAATAATTTCAGAAAATGACAAAAAGGAATATGATATTAGTAATGTATCATTGAGTCTAAAAAAAATTACTGATTCTGACAAAGGGATATTGAAACTTTCAAATTCCAGTTTAACTTTAATGGAATTTTTGTTTTATCAAAAGCCTCTGGGAAAAAGAGAAAAAGAGTTCTACAAAAAAGTGCAGAAAAGATTTGAAAATAAATTTTCAATCGCACCAAATAGCAAGTTTAAGGATTATGTGAATGCTATAAAGAAAATTAAAAAGGCTGAAATAGTTAAAAATATATATGAAGAAGCATTTGATGAATTAGTAAGAATCCATCCTCCCAAGCCATTTAATAAAGGTGAAATATCAGATTTAAATGTAACTTCTATAGCACTATTACACAAAAATTGCTTTTTTTGTAATGATTCTAAATGCAATAGATATAGCTCTGTAATACAGAATATTATAAAGTTTAATGGGCGTGTTGAAAAATCAATTATTAATCAATTATTCGACTATGATTATTATTATAGAAATATATTTTATTTGGAAAATAAATTTCCAAATGTACTTTTAACTTCAGATGGTTTCTTTAAAAAAGAAACGGATTATAAGCAATTCTATAACAAATTTATAAATTATTGGGAGAATTTTTGGCTGTTTCAAATACCACATCATGGTTCTAAAAACAATATAGATAAAGCATTATTGTCAATTATTCCTAAATCCACATATAAGTTTATAAATTATGGAACAACTAACAGACATAAACATCCAAGTCAAGAGTTAATTGAAAATATAATAATTACTGGGAATTCAGATAAAATTATCCCTATTAATGAATTCAATGGAATCGCTTTCGTAAATAATTTGTTACTATTTAAATGATTAAAAAAAAATATTTTAAATATAAGCGAATAGCAAAAAACTTTTCATATTAATTTTTAACTATAAAAAGCAAAGCTATAGTTAAATGACATATTCTAAAGCAGATGTGTTTTAGTTATGTGACATTTTTTTAAGATTAACCACAATGAATCCTTACAAAATATTTAGCAAAGAATTTGATGATTTAGAATCATTTTATAAAATTTCTTCATTTTCTACTAAGCAAATTTTCGAATTATATAAACTTGAAAAGAGATTATTTGAAACAGACTTGTTTCAGAAATACTCATTTCCTACAAGACCATCCTTCATTAAAAATAACACAGGTTTTTTATTAAATCAACAATTTTTTTTGAGAGAGTTAATTTTAATAAGGATGATTTCTGCACTTGAAGTTTATTTAATTGAAAACATTAAGTTTATAGCTGCTAATAATGTTTTTATTTTTAAAACTAATGACCAAATTAGCTTTACTACTGCTGAACTTATGTCATATGATAGCATTACGGAAATATTCGAAAAGATAATAACCAAAGATTGTAGAAAATTATCTAGTGGTGGGTTTAAGAAAATTACTTCTTATTATTATTCTAAATTGAAATTAAATATTTCATCAATACCACCTGGTCAGAACATAATGGACGAGTATCATGATAGACGACATTTATTTGTTCATCGTCTAGGGAAAACAGATGAATATTACCGAAATAAATATAATCTGCAAAAGGCGGGTATTTCTATTAATGAGACATATCTATTAACTGCTTTTAAAGATTTAAAATATTTTGCAGAATCAATTAATAAATTTACTAAAGCACTTATTGAAAATAAGCCTGACTCAAAGGGCATTAAGAACGAAAGATTAGTAATATTTAAATTCAAGTATAAAGAATTAATACCTGAATTTGTTAACCGTGAATCTCGTTTTTGGTTTAATGATAAACTTGTTTATGCGAAAGATATTATTAAAGATGTTTCAATATCTGAAGATAAATTAGTTGAAATCGTTCTTTTTGGTCAAAAAACAAAAGTTGCAGCATTCTACAAGAATGCAAAGAATCATATTTCTGCAACAAAAGGTTTATTTTGTTTTAAGTTAGTACACCTACTTGACTATAATGAAACTACAATAACTACTTCAACAGAACAACAAAGGAAAGCTAAAATTATTATTGACGAAGAAAAAATAGAAAATGTCAAAAATTTGTTACCAGTTCAACCTTGGAATAAAGGTGTACATATGATTATAGCAGAAAAATTAGCTCTACCAAAAAAAATAGTTCAGATTGCAATTAGGGTTTTAATAAGTAGAGGCGTTTTTAAAAATCAAATAAATGGTGAAATAGTTGAATGAAATACAGTCGCATGAATGTAAATTTACCTCATCTAGTCGAAGTTATACTCCGTCCGAAAATATACTTTAAGACCCAATATGAATGTACCAACCTATTGGAATACTTTTATAACACATTAAAACTACTTTATTTATAAGCCATCATATGTTCGAACCAATTACTTTAGCAAGACTTAATAAACTCGTTAACGAAAGAGGTGGAAAATGCCTTAGTACGGAATATATAAACAAGTATTCAAAACTAGTATGGCAATGTAAAAACAATCATGTATTTGAATATAATCTGTTTAATATCTGGCGAGGAGCATGGTGTCTAAAATGCAAAAAGCTTAAAATCCTTGATGAAATCAATGAATTTGTCAAAATGTATAATGGCAAATGCTTATCGTTAACTTATAAGCAAAAGAATTCAAAATTATTATGGCAATGTAAAAACAATCATGAATTTATACAAAGCTGGGGTAATGTTTTGAAAGGTAATTGGTGTAAGAAATGTAAAAAATTAGAACAATTTGAAGAAATAAAGGAAATTGCCAAAAATCATGGAGGGATATGTTTATCTGAAAAATTCACTAGTAATACAGTGGCATTAAGCTTTAAATGTAAAGACGGTCATATATTTAAACAATTGAGTGATAATATTAAAAAAGGAAATTGGTGCAAAAAATGCATTAGCAATGAAAAACTTAAAGATGTTCGTGATATTGCAATAAAACATGGTGGGCTATGTTTGTCAGAGATTTATAATGAAAATACATCTAAATTAAATTTTAAATGTAAATATGGTCATATTTTTAAAATGACGGAGGATAATATAAAAAAAGGAAATTGGTGTTTAAGATGTGAGAAAAAAGAAAATAAAATAAAATATTATCAAGATTTAGCACAGAAATATGGTGGAAAGTGCCTCTCAGAAGAGTATTTATACCGTTTTTATACATTAAAATGGCAATGCCAGAACGGTCATATTTGGGAAACTCTGCCCTATGAAATAGAGCGTGGTCATTGGTGTCGGAGATGTGCTGACGATACCAATTAAAAGAATAAAATTCATTTTTAAAAATAATCTATACCAAGATTTAGAGCTAAGCCTATTGCACTGAATGTAAGCTCATTCTCATTGCATGAAACATTCTCTGTTATTAAGAAACTCATAATTGAAGATATTCAAATAAGTGCAATTAATAACACTTAACTGCAAATAAGTGCAATTAGTAACACTTAACTACAGATAAGCACAGTTAATGACAAAAACCGTTTTTTCCCAAACGTTATAATAAAAATATTTCACGAACGAAAGGAGAAACAAATTATGTCAAGCTTAAAATCTTACGAAATGCAAAACGTATATGATATACAAGACTATGATGAAAGTTTTCTTGAACAATTCGTCAGTCAGGTAATTCCAAACTTCGACCTTTGGAGCATACGTCCGCTTATGAACGAAAAAAGAGTACTCGCCGATGGAACAAACGATGAAACAGACAAATTAATAGCCTTTTTTCAAAGCCAAAGCGAAAAAGAATACCCTACCAACATTGTTATCTTTTTAGGAAACAGCGAGAAAAACAACCCATCAGTAATGCTCAATTATGGAAGAAAATTCTTCAAAATAAGGTTTAATAAAAATAACAACGGCGAACTGGGAACACCGGGCTTTCTCAATACCAATGGATATAATTATAACGATCAATTGCAAATGCTAAGGTCAGGCATTAGAGGCTCAAATATGCCATTAGGTAATTTTCAATTAAATGATATAAATGGAATAATAGACAGAAATGTCAGCGATGCAATACGGTCAGTAAAAGCCCAATACGATGAAATAGTAATGCAGAAAGAGTCAGAATCATTAAAACGACATGCCGAACTCGAAGGAAAATTTGAAGCCTACAAACTTGCAGTACAAGAACAAGCAATCAGAGATAAGCATCAGGAACTAGAAGAACGAGAAAACGCATTACAACAGCAATACGAAGAATTTGAAGCAAAGCGACAAGAAGGACTCGGAACAGTAAAAGAATACACAAAAGTAATAGCAGGAGGCTTGCTTGAAGCAGGTAAAGCATGGTTTGGATTCGATTTTGGCAAAAACGACGATGACGATGAAAAAAGCTCAACGCCAAAATCTCAAAACTCAAAGGAGAAAAAAGGAGAAAGCGAGAATCTTTCAAATGTCAAAAGAAAATACAATTCTGACGATGACGGAGGATTTGAGTTAGTATCAAATAAAGACGACGATGATACAGGATTCGTGTTAATGGATGATGACCCTGAAATAAAGCACCCTCAATTAAAAGGAGTAATAGATTTAGAAATGATGCTGGCAGGAATAAAAAACCTTTCAGGAGATGAAAAGCTGTTATTAATGGAAGCCTTGATGCCAGAAGAATACGAAGAAGAAAATGCAGAAAACAAAAAAGAAAACAAGTCAGAAAATTGGCAGGAATCACAAGAAAACAATACTTCTGAAAATAATCAAAACTGCGTTCAAACAGAAAAACACGACGTTCAAACAGAAAACAGCAACGCTAAATCAAAGAAGCAAAGCGTTAAAACGAAAAATAGCAACGCTAAACAAGAAAACGATAACGCTATATCAAAATCAAAATACAACATCATTAATCACAGCCTGTCAGACGTTGAAACGAAAAAAGAACGCAACAATAACGACAATCGGGAATTGATTGATAATGATGATAATTCAGCTTAAAAAAGTCAAAATAGCAAAAAGCAGTAATCGAAGCTAAAAATAAAAAACTAATCAAAAGCTGGAACAACATTGTAGAACCACATCCAAACAACAATTATAAATTCTTCAGAAAACAGGACAATTCAGAAATCATATTTATTCAAAATCACAGCATTATCCCCCCCTATCTGCTTAATACTAAATCATTAGAAAAATAACCAAAAACCTCACATCACTTTCAAAAAACTAAACATAGCCGAACTCAGCGAGTATCGGCTTTATGTTTTTAGCCTTAGTCTTAAAAACCATATTAACAGGATGAGGCTTGTCGTTTTTTAATCTATAATGAATATTCCAGCTACAGCCGGGCAAACAACCATAACTATTGTAATTATAGGACTCATAAGCACATCCGCAGTTCCAGCAAATTTTTAAAAACCTCGTTCGGTTAATCATTCTTGTATTTTTAATCTCTGAACGATTAAGATAATGACCACTATCAATTGTTCTGTTTTCACAAACCTTTTTTGTCCCAATAATATTGAGAGCAAACAAATCCTCTTTAGTAAGTTTTTTAGTCATAAAAAAACAATTTCAAATATATAACGTGCCAATCTTTAGGTTTATTACATTTCTTAGGCTTCTAAATGGCTTGTTTTAAGCAATTAAATGGCAATTTAATTAACCTGTGATGAATCTTAGGTGGCAATGTGATAAACTAAACACTTATTGAACATAAAATCAGTTATTTATATGCAATTTATGAATATTT
>Ga0154347_1009_pt1 | contig 10485 bp, 3 predicted proteins | sample RifGroA2_FD_115875 | JGI IMG/M metagenome (GOLD analysis project Ga0154347, IMG submission 115875) | Bacteroidetes bacterium GWA2_31_9
CCTTTTTTTTGAATTACAAAATTTCAAAGAACTCTTTTTTTATTAATTTTCAATATTTTATCTACTTTTGCTTAACTAAACGACATTGATTCATAATTCCTTAATTCTTCAATTCCTTCATTCCTTAATTCTTCAATTCCTTCATTCCTTAATTCTTCAATTCCTTCATTCCTTAATTCTTTAATTCTTTAATTCCTTCATTTTCTCAGTCAATTCCAAACCAATATATTCCAAACTTTCGCCTTTATCGAATGGAGATAAAAGAATTAGATTATTTTCTGTAAGTCCATTTTTGACAATTATTTGATTATCGTTTGATTCTCCAACAATTACAACTTGTTTGATTGTAGAAAAACCATCTTTTTTGAAAACATATTTTATGCTGTCATTTTGATGAAGTGATTCGAGTGGAATAAACAACACATCATCGAATGAAGAAACAGATATTGAGTTGCTTGTGGTCATAGATGGACGAAGTGTTGTGTCAGTTTCGTTTAATTTTATTGTAACTTCAAATACTTTTGCATCGCTATTTGGCAATTGCTCTCCAACATTTGCAACTTCAGTTATTTTTCCTGTAAATTTTTTATCAGGAAATGCATCAACACCCAACTCAACATCCTGCCCAACCTTAACTTTACTTATATCAATTTCATTAACATAAGTCTTTGAAATCATTGACGATAAATCGGGAAGAGTAGCAACTACATTATTCCATGGACTTATTGAAGAACCAACTTTTCGTTTTGCTCCGCCCCACTCTTTCATGTAAATAACCATTCCACCTTTTGGAGCATTTACAATAAATTCGTCTTGAATTTTGATTAAGTCTTCTTGCTTTCTGGTTTGTACATCTCTATTTGCAGCAACTTCATCCATTTTTGCAACTGCTTGCTCAACTTTTAATTTATAATTTTTAACAGCTTGCTCATAAGTTCGTTCAGCTTTTTCTAAACTTATACTATTTTGCCTAATTGTTGCCGGTGGTTCAAATTTTGATTGGTCTAAAGTAATTTGGGCTTCTTCTTTTGCATATTTTAAATTAATTAATTCGTCTCTTGCATTTCGTAGCTCCAATGTAGTATCAAGCTGAGTTTTAATGTACTGTGATTCCATTTTTTGAAGTTCACTTTCAACGTCTTTAAGTTTGCTTTCTACCTCGGCACGGTCAAGTGTTGCGACATAATCGCCAGAATCAACAATACTTCCTTCAGGAATTAAATCAGTAATTTTGACATCATAAATCCACAAACGTTGAAGACCAGATGGACCAATTATTTTTTCAGAATTTTCGGCTTGAAGCTCTCCTGTTGTAGTTACTTTGATATTAAATTTACCTTTTTCAACTTTAACTTCAATTTCTTTAGTACCTGAATCGCTTTCAGAATTATTAAAAAACAGAAAATAAACGATTGTAATTACTACAACTCCTATAATTGCATATAAATACTTTTTTTGCATTATTCATCATTTGAAAGTTGGCAAATATAGTAAAATAATATATTGCTAAAACGTTTAATTGTTTGAAGTTTGAGGTTTGAGGTTTGAAGTTATACTTTGCATGGTGTAAATTTGTACATTTCAGCTAAAAATTTTAGTTATTTGTTTTTAGTTACTTAGTTTTGGTTTTTTACCCTTTTAAATAGTTTCTAATTTGTAGCTGTATGTCTAATTTTAATGATATTTAATAGGGTGAAGTTTCTTGCTATGGGTATTTAGTCTGCAACAGTGCGAACTAACAAACCATCGAAACAATACTAAAAACCGATAAAACTATAACTAAAAACCAACGAACCTTAAACTATAAAATGCACGACTTGTCCCGATTTTTTCATCGGGAAATTTATCCCATTTGAAGTTATAAACTATTAAACCTATAAACTCATAAACCAATCAACGTATCAACTCATAAACCAATCAACGTATAAACTCATAAACAATTAAACTTATAAACTCATAAACTATTAAACCTATAAACTCATAAACCAATCAACTTATAAACTCATAAACAATTAAACTTATAAACTTATCAACACAAACTCATAAACCAATTAAACTTACAAAAACATGTTCTACATCACTTTTTTTTCAAAAACAACTTCCGTTGCAAGAGCCTTATAATAAGCCAATTACTTATTATAATTATTGTATCAAATTTTATTATTAATCAAAACCATTAAAAATGTCAGTTTTTTCACATATTTTTAACATCTTTTTAAGTAAATTTTTAAGTAATTTAGACAACTAAATCAGTGAATTATCGTCATAGTCGTATGAAAATCAAATTAATAAAATTATGTTAAAAAAATATTCCCTTTTAATTTTTATTGTTCTTTTTATTCCATTTCAAATATTCGCTCAACTTTTTGACCCTGACTATCTTATGGATAACAATAATACAGAAACAACTTGTGCAGGCTATTTTTATGATAGCGGAGGAAGTGGCGATAATATTAATTTACTATTGGTCTGTATTCAGGGTTCATATAGCAACAATGAAGATTATACTAAAACATTTTGCTCTAACAATTCTGATAATTTAATGTTTGCATTTGATTTACTCGAAATTGTTGGTTCAGATTATTTAAAAGTCTATGATGGTCCAAACACTGCCTCACCTCTTATATACAATCTTGTTTCAGGAAGTCCTATTCCATCAATTATTTCTTCAGGGACTTGTTTAACATTTGTTTTTCATTCAGGAGATAATGGAACTGTCGGATGGCCAGCCTCATGTGATGATGGAGGAAATTTCTCTGCTACAATTAGTTGCGTCCAAATTTATCCTATTAATCAAGGTGGTACTGTAACAACTTGCGGAGGATATTTTACAGATTCGGGAAATATGTCAGGAAACTATTCTGCTAACGAAGACTACACTATAACTTTTTGTCCAAATTCATGGAATTGCGTAAAATTGAATTTTTCTCAGCTTAATTTAGGTGCAGGAGACCAATTAGATTTTTTTAATGGAACCACAGCAACTGGCTCTCCAATAGCAACATTAACAAGTGCATCTTCTATTCCTCCTTTGGGCATAGGCTCTGACGATGGACAATGCTTAACGATTCATTTTACCTCAGATGGTGCAACTCAAGGCACAGGCTGGATTGCAAGTGTATTTTGCCCTCCAACATGTGGAACAGCTCCTCCTTGTGCAAGTAATCCTGCTGCTGACAATCAATGTATTACTGCTACCCCAATTTGCAATTTAGAAGGCTTTTGTGGCAACACAAGCTCTGCATACAACAGTATCGACCATAATGGAGAGGATTGGAATAATATTTCTGGTTTAATGGATGATTTCTGCGGTTCTATCGAAAATAATTCGTGGTTATCATTTGTGGCAGAAGAAAATAGTGCTACTCTCAATGTTTGGACATATAACTGTCAAAATGACGCTGGTGTTCAGATGCAAATTTATCAAACATCAGATTGTCAAGATTTTATTCCTTATTCAAATTGCGTTAGTGTTGGTTCTCCTACTGATTTTGTAATTCAGGCTTATGACTTAGTTCCAGGTCAAACTTATTATTTGATGATTGATGGTTATGCTGGAGATATTTGTGATTATACAATTTCAGTAGGTTCTGGTATATCAGTTGGGGCACAAATTACACCTAATCAAACTATATGTGAAGGAAATACTGCTAATATTGCCATTGATGGAGTTTCAAGTGGAGCAACATATACATGGAGTTCTAATCCAGTTGATCCATTATTAGAAGACTATGGAAGTTACATACTTACAACACCATTAGTTAACACTCAATATTCAGTAACTGTTACAGGTCAATCGGCTAATCCTTTATGTGGTCCTATCAATGAAGTGTTTTACACAACTGTTAATGTTGCACCAAGTACAGATCCAGCATGTCAGGAATATGTAACTTGTGAAATTAACCCAACAATTTCGGCAACATCTATTTGTGAAGGCGACGTTGTAACTCTATCAGCCACAGGAGATATTAACATTACTTTAATGGCTAATGATTTTAACAATGGAAATGTCGGTGTTGGTTGGGCATCAACTGTACAAGCAACATTTACAAATCCGTGTGGTGCCGGACCTGATGGAAGTACTTGTTTATGGATGGGAGCCGCATCGCCAGCACCAAGAAACTTAACATCAATCGACTACGACGTTCAGTACGGTGGTGAAATAAAATTTTATCTTCGATATTCTGAACAAGGTGATGCCTCTCCATGCGAAGGACCAGATGAAATTGATGAAGGAATTACATTACAATATTCAACAAATTATGGAGCTTCATGGAGTTCTATTGCGTACTTCAGACCCTCGGGCGTAGTTGAATATAACGGAAATATTTACCAAGGACAATCTACACTCGATGCTTCTGGACCTACTGCATTTACAACTTGGGCACAATACACTTTTCCAATTCCGGTAGCAGCTCAAACCACTACCTCAAGATTCAGATGGATTCAAGAAGTAAGTACAGATTTCGCTTATGATCACTGGGGCTTGGATAGTATTTTTATAAGTACTCCGCCTCCAGGTGTTGAGATAAATTGGACTTCAGATCCTGTAGGCTTAACTTTTACTGGCTCAAATCCTCCAGACCAATATCCAACAACGACTACAATGTATTATGCAACTATTAGTGATCCATTAGGACATTCTTGTATTGATTCTGTAAAAGTAATAGTGAATCCAAACCCAACTGCAAATTTCACAATTACACAACCTTTATGTAGTGATGCATCTAGTACAGTTACATTTACTGGTTCTTATAGTCCTACAACGGTTTTCGTTTGGGATTTTGATGGAGGAGCTGGAAACCCTGGTACTGGAGTTGGACCTCATTCTGTAACTTGGGCAACATCTGGGAGTAAAACAGTGAGTGTTACTGTTACAGACTCTGGCGGTTGTACAAATGATACTTCATTTTCAATAACTGTACCTGAGCCATTAGCTTTAGACTCAAGTTTTTCTGTAAATGTTTTATGTTACGGACAAAATACTGGTAGCATAAGTGTTTATGCTTCGGGTGGAACTGGGCAGATTTTATATTCAATATCAGGACCAACTCAAACAAACGGCATTTTCTCAAACTTAGTAGCTGGTACATATACTGTAACAGTATCTGATGCAAACTCTTGCACAATTAATACTAATCCTATAATAATTACACAACCAACAGCAGCATTGGATTTGAGTGTTAATTCAGGAGATACTATATGTGCAGGAAATCCATATAATATTATAGCAAGTTGCAGTGGAGGAACTGCTCCTTACACATATACATGGAAAGATGGTACTGGAACAGTTATTGGTGGAAATAATTTTTCATTAACAGTTTCTCCAAATAATACAAGTAATTACTATGTTAATGTTATAGACGCAAATAATTGTGCAATTGGACCTGTTGTTTCAACATTAAAAGTAAGTCCACCAATATCAATTTCATATACAATCCAAAATGTAAGATGCAAAGGAGAAAAAAATGGACAAATTACTTTTAATGCAATTGGTGGAGTTCCTCCTTTTACCTATACCGATCCTGCAAATAATTGGACTGCATCAATGAATATTGTTGACAGCTTATATGCAGGTATATATCCTGTTCACATTGAAGATTCATGGGGTTGCCCTCCAAAAGATACCATTTTCATCATTACAGAACCTCTTGCACTAACATATACAACAAATAGTGTTGATGCAGAATGTTTTGGAAAACCTGATGGAATAATTTATGTAAATGTAACACAAGGAACAGGAACATTTCCATACAGTTACAATTGGTCTAATGGTGGTTCTACTACTGACTCATTAGTAGCTGGTGTAGGAAGATACTATTTTACTGTTACCGATTCTCATGGTTGTCAAATATCTGGTAATGATTCTATAAAACAACCTACACCCGTTGTTTTAACGACTACTTCTCACTCAGAGAGAATTTGTAAAGGTCAAACTATTACTTTAGACGCTTCTGCTTATGGAGGGACTCCACCTCGTTCATTTACTTGGATTTGGACTTCTCCTGAAGATTCTGTATTACATGTGAGTTATGGAACAAATTTATCAGTATCACCGAGTCTAACTACAAACTATTCTCTTTCTGTAAAAGACTTTAATGAATGCATTAGCAATACAAATGCTACTATAACAGTTATAGTTAATCCAGATATCACTGCGGAAGTATTTCCTACTAAACAAAAAATCTGTCCGGGAGATTCTGTTTTAGTAAATACTGTAATTTCGGGAGGCAATAGTGGTCCATACTTATGCACATTGCAAGATGGAACGGTTGTTACTGAGAATTTCTATATTTATCCTGAAGGACAAGACACAATTATAAATTATACATTCACAGCAAAAGATTTATGTGGTTCGCCAAAAGATACCGATTATTTCACAATTCAAATTTATGCTTTACCTCCTGTTACATTAAGTGCTGACACTTTTAATGGTTGTCAACCTCTTAAAGTTACGTTTATTGATTCGAGTGAATTTATTGGTCAAACATATTTCTGGACATTTACCAATACTGCTGCAAATGTAAATTCATTCTCATATTCAAAAAATCCTACAATTAATTTTACAGAAGCCGGAGTATATGATGTAACTCTAATCGCAACATCAATTGAAGGTTGTAAAGATTCAGTAACAATTGAGGATATGATTACAGTTTATCCAAATCCAAAATCTGAATTTAATGTTGATCCTCAATTTCAATCAATAATTAATCCTATTTTCTATTTTCAAAATTTGTCATCAACCACATACTTATGTTCGTGGGATTTTGGTGATGACGGAAACTCAAATGAAATAAATACAGTTCATACTTATGAAAATGTGCCGGAAAGTTATATAGTAGAATTATTAGTTGAAACCGAAAAAGGTTGTAAAGATTCTTCTACAGTAACTATATTTGTTAAAGATGAATATACCTTTTATGCACCAACTGCATTTAGTCCGGATAATGATGGAATAAATGATTTGTTTTTTGTATCCGGAAGTGGAATTGATCCAAAGTTTTTCCATTTAATAATTTATGACAGATGGGGTGAAATTATTTATGAAACAAAATCATATAATCCGGAAAATCTAAAACAATATGGATGGGATGGTAGTGTTAAAGGTCTTAAAAAAGCAGAAGTTGGAACATACACTTGGCTTTGTACTTATAAAAATCTAAATGGCGAGGAACGACAACAAGCTGGACCTATTACGATTATTAGGTAGTTTTGACTATTAATTTAGTATTTAATATTATTTTATTTAAAAAATGAAATGAAAAAAACACATGTTTTTACTAAAACCGTTATGGTTTTAATTCTATGTTTTACTTTCAATAAAGTAAATTCTCAGGATATTCAGTTAGATAGTTTGGCATATCGGTATTTCTCACAAGAACAAATAGATACAATGTCTTCTAAATTTATTTTAGTGCAGAATTATCTAATAAAATATTCTTGGAATATTTACAGACGATGGGATAAGCAACGAGATACAATTGTTGAATTTAACAGGGACACAGTTGATATAAGACCTTATTTAAATGCACGAAAAGAAAATAAACCAAGCTATATTTATAATGCTTACCCAGGATTGGTTATTGAATTAGATTCAAAGTCTGCAATTAGAAATAAAATATTACAAATATATTCCGAAAATTAAATCACTTAAATGAAACATTTTACAATTATCTTAGTTTTTTGTCTTCTTAGTTTTAAAATATTTTCACAGAACTATAATATTGGAGATAGTCGCATAATTAATACTTGTAAAGCTAATTTCTATGATGCAGGAGGAATAACTGGTTCTGCAGGTTATAATAATAAGTTAACAACAATTACTTCGTCTGATAATAATTGTGTAAGTGTTCTTTTTCAATCATTTGACCTAGGTTTTGGTGCTGAATTGAAAATTTATGAGGGCAATAGTCCTGACAATGGAATTGTATTAGGGACGTATAGTGGAACCAATATTCCTCCAGTTTTTATTGCCAGTGAAATTACTTTTGAATATATCCCACCAATTTTTAATACAGGATTTATTCCAGGCTGGGAAGCATCAATAAAATGTGTAGATTGTTCTACAGGGCAATTAAGAACTGACCCTGCAAGCGATTGTATAGGAGCAATCCCTCTCTGTAGTAATAACACTGTTATTGTTTCTGTTAATCAATATAATGATACTGGAAACGATAACGATGATACAGGTAATTGTTTTTCTGGAACAGGTAATGGTGGTTCGGTTTGGTACACATTTAGCCCACAATCTACTGGAAATCTTGATTTTTCAATTAGTCCCGATGGAAGTACCGACTATGATTATGTTCTTTATGATGCAACAAATGGATGCAATAATCTTCAGGAAATGAGTTGTAATTTTTCGGCTACTTATGGTACAACAGGTATAACAACTAATTCTTCTGATTATCAAAATTCTTATTCAAGCTGTGGTGGTTCAAGTTATTATAGTGCACCTTCTGATTGTGGAGTATGGAACGAAGCCGAAGCTGTAAATGTTAACAATACTTATATGCTAATGGTTAACTTTTATGGAGGTTCTAATGATGGTTTTACTCTGCAATTTCAAAACGACCCAAGTACTGTTCCAATTACCGACAACAAACCTCCAACCTTTGCCAATGTAACTCAGCCAACATGTAATGGAAGCCAAATTCACGTAGATTTTTCTGAAAATATAGATTGCACTACTTTACAAGCAAGTGATTTTACTATTGCGGGTTACACTATTTCTTTTGCAAGTACAGGTTGTGTTAACGGAATTACAAATGATGTTTATTTAAATATAAATCCTGTTTTACCTCCGGGCACATATAATTTACACGGACAAGATATGTCTGATATGTGTGGTAATTTACTAAACGATGATTTTTCATTTACTATAGCAAATACACCAGTTACCGTAAGCATTACAGGTTCAGACTTTTGTGCAGGTAGTTCGACAACATTAACCACAACTACTACAGGTACAGGTCTATCTTATTCTTGGAATAATACAGCAACTACTTCTTCAATAACAGTAAACAGTGGAGGAAACTATTGTGTTACAGTTACTGATGCTTGTGCTCAATCGGCTAATGACTGTATAAACATTAATGCATTACCTGCACCTTCTATTTCAACTTCTGTAACATGCACAGGCGGTGGAAGTAGTGCAACTCTTGATATGACAGGTTGTACAGGAACTCCAGAGTGGTTCAAGTGGGATGAAGTATGCACTACTGAATGTTTAGGTGTTATTGTTTTCGGAAACTGTATTGGAACATGGGTTACATTATGTGATTACGAATGGGTTAGCATTGGAAATACAGCCTCTGTTTCTGTAAGTTCACCATTCTTTTCTCAATATATGGCTCAATGTACCGCTGGAAATGGTTGTATTGACCAAGAAGTTGTTACAGTTTCATGTGCTCCAAGTTTAAGCGTAACAGTTAATTCAGCATCAATTTGTGCAGGAAATTGTACCAATATTTCTGCAACAGTTTCGGGAGGAACTTCACCTTTTTCATATTCATGGAATCCGGGTACATTATCAGGTGCAGGACCAAATAACGTTTGCCCTTCTGGAACAACAACATATTCTGTTACAGTAACTGATGCAACTTCTGCCACTGCAACTGCTTCAGGAACTGTAACGGTAAATAATCCACCAATTGTTAATGCTGGATTAGATGTTGATATTTGTAGCAATGATAATACAACTTTAACAGCATCAGGAGCATCATCATATATTTGGGATAATGGATTAGGAGCTGGAGCATCTCATATTGTTTCTCCTTCTTCTTCAACAACATATACAGTAACAGGAACTGATGCTAATAGTTGTACTGATATTGATCAGGTTACAATTACTGTGAATAACGAACCAACTCCAACTATATCCGGATCTTTAACATTCTGTCCCGGATTTTCTACAACTCTAACTGCAAGTGCAAGTGTTTCATACTTATGGACTGGAGGTTCAACTGCTCAGACATTGGTTGTTTCTTCTGCAGGCACATACAGCGTAACTGTAACTGATGGAAATGGATGTACTGGAACTACTTCTGTTGTTGTTTCTCAAAATGCTACTCTTTCTCCTTCTATTTCTGGTGTTCTTGCTATTTGCTCAGGAAATGCAACAACTCTTGACGCTGGTACATATACTTCTTATTTATGGTCTCCAGGAGGAGAAACTTCTCAAACTATTTCGGTTTCAGCTACTGGAACATATTCTGTTACTGTATTTGATGGCGGATGTTCTGGATTTACCAGTGTTAATGTTAATGCTTATTCAAATCCTACACCCACAATTACAGGCACTTTGACATATTGTGCAGGCTCAAATACAACGCTTGATGCTGGAGCATACACAAGCTATTTATGGTCAACCACAGCAACAACACAAACCGTTGATGTAACAACAGCCAATAATCCTGTATCAGTTACAGTTACGGACGGAAACAGTTGCTCAGGAACAGATTCAGAAAGCGTAACAGAAAATGC
>Ga0154347_1214_pt2 | contig 10469 bp, 8 predicted proteins | sample RifGroA2_FD_115875 | JGI IMG/M metagenome (GOLD analysis project Ga0154347, IMG submission 115875) | Bacteroidetes bacterium GWA2_31_9
GATATGGGCTGAAAATTCTTATTGTATTCGTCGTCAGGTTGGGGCAATTATAGTAAAAGATAAAATGATTATTTCTGATGGCTATAATGGGACACCATCCGGCTTTGAAAATAATTGTGAAGACGAAAATAATAAAACAAAGCCTTATGTATTACATGCTGAAGCAAATGCAATTACTAAAGTTGCAAAATCAAATAATAGTAGCGAAAATGCAACACTTTATATAACAACATCGCCTTGTGTTGAATGTGCAAAATTAATTATTCAGGCTGGAATTTGTCGAGTAGTATTTTCTGAGTTGTATCATAATACTGAGGGAGTTGATTTGTTGAAAAGAGCAAAAGTTGATGTAAGTTATATAGATATTTAGTGTTTGTAAGAAAATTCCAAAAAACAAAAAAGAGCCGATTAATATTAATCGGCTCTTTTTTTGGAAACTAACTATGAACTGAACTATTTAATGAATTTACTTACATATTGATTATTGTCTGAAATAATCTTAACAATATAAACACCTTCAGATAAATTGCTTGTATTTACTTCAGTTTTACCGTTAATTTCATTATTCGAATAAACAACCTGACCTGAAATATTATATATATTTAATGTAGCTCCATTTACATCCATATTTTTAAATGAAATATTCAACTTTTCTTTAACAGGATTTGGATATAATGAAATGCCAGATTCTGATGTTGGAACTGGTGACGCAGTTGTAATTTCGGTATGAATATAAGTCATGTAAGTAGTTAAACCTTTGTTAGAACCACAATTTATTGTCAAATAAACTACATAATTGCCACTAGCAGAACAAGTATAAGTTGCATTAATTACATAAGTAACTCCTCCAACTACAAATTCCCAAGTTACAGTAATAGTGTTATTATTATTTACAAATACACCAGAAACATAAAAACTGTCAACTGTTGAAATAAAGCAAGTATCAATATTATTTGTATATAATGAATCTATTACAATTCCACCACTTGGATCGTATGGTTCATAAACATTTGCAGTTAATGTATAAGCTGGACAAAGAGAGTCAGAGCTATAAATTGATACAACATATGCTCCAGAAGCTACTCCAATTAGGTCTTCTGTTGTCGCTCCGTTGCTCCAGTTGAAATAATATGGTGCAGTTCCTCCTACAACAGTAACATCAATGCTTCCATCATTTGCTCCAATGTATGATACAGGAGTAACATCAGAATATGCATAAAGATTACAATATGCAGTTGTGTCATTTCCATAGCTAACATAAAATTGTTGATATGATACACAGCCAGTAGAATCAGAAACTTCTACAGTATATGAGCCTGATAAAATATTATTTAAATCTTCTGTTGAATATGTAACACCATTTCCACTTGTCCAATTATAGCTATATGGAGCAAATCCTCCAGTCACGGTAATATCAATTGCCCCATCGGCAGTATTTGCATTTGAACAGTTTGTTATAACACCACTTATATATATATTACAAGTGTCAATAACTATTGTATCTGTACTCACGGTTATATTATCACAATAAGTGCTTGAGCAACCATTTGATGTTGTAATTGTAAGACAAGCATCATAAGTTCCTATAGTATTATATACAATTGGAGGATTCTGTAAGGTTGAAGAATTTGGTGTCCCACCGTTAAAAGACCATGTCCACGATATTACAGTTGAATCGGAATAATCGGTATAACTAACAATATCACCTGGTTGAATTGTTTGTGCTGAAGGTATGAAGTATGCATAACAATTTACATTTGTTGAATCATAATACACATAACCACTTGTAACATAGGAATTTTGCAAAGCATCGTAAACTGAAACATAATAAGTTCCCATACATAAACTATCAATATATTGTGTTGTTGCTCCATTACTCCAAACAAACTGATATGGAGAAGTTCCTCCTGAAGGATAAACTGCAATCATACCATCGCAAGCACCAAAGCTTGTTTCGTTATAAACATCTGTATAAGCATTTAAAAGTGTGGAAGATGAGTCCATTAAGCTAACAGTTACTGATTGTGAACACTGATTATTATCAGAAACATTTACAGTATAAACACCTGATGAAATTTGATTTAAATCTTCTGTAGAAATTCCATTATTCCATACGTATTGGTATGGTGGAGTTCCGCCAGTAACTGTTATATCAATTGAGCCATCCATTGCATTTGGACTACTTGGCATAACATAATTATATGCAATATTAATATCACAAGGATTTGTTCCATTAATTACTACCGAATCACAATACGAACTACTGCAACTATCAGCTGTTATTATATATAAACATACACTATAATATCCTGGAGTTGTAAGGTAAAATACAGGATTTTGTACACTTGAAGTTGTAGATGTTCCACCTCCAGAAACAGACCAATACCAAGAAATTACATTTATTTGACTACTATCCATATTTTGAGAATAATCATAAAACGCATACGGTCCAGGATCTCCCATGCTTATTGAATCTGGATAATATGCAAAATATGCCTGACAAGATGATGATGTAGAAGTTGAAGAATCAATTAAACTTAAAGTTAAAGATTGTGAACATTGATTATTATCAAAAACATTAACAAAATATGTCCCAAAAGGAATTTGATTTAAATCTTCTGTTGTTGTTCCATTATTCCAAATATATTGATATGGAGGTGTTCCGCCCGTAACTGTAATATCAATAGAACCATCAGTGGTATTTGATCCACTAGGGTCAATAGAAGTATAATTAACTGAAATGTCACAAGAATCACTACTTTTAATAAGCTGAAAATATGATGCAGCTGTATAATCACAAGCACCATCATTTATTGGATAAGAACCTATAGGAATAATATATTTAACTGTGTCAGCACCATTAATAAAATATACTGTTGCTGTGGTTAAATATCCATTATCAATGGGTTCGCAATCGTAAATTTGTAAACCCCAGCCTTGTGAATATGCATCAAAACCATAAATCTGAGACCAAGGACCGGCAGATGCAAAATTGCCAGTTAAAGGAGGTTGTAAATCACATATACAAGCTGTAAAGAAAGGATTGCTTGCTGGTAGTGTTGATGTAAAGCTAAAATTGTTAAAATTGTTGCCCCCATTACAAACATATCCAAAATCAGATGGGCTACATCCCAATACCGTGTCAGGAAGACTCGTTATACTATCATTCCATCCACTTATAGATGGTAATAACTCAACTGTTCCATAATTTCCAGGGATAGATTCATTTAATTGACCTGGTCCATAACCAGGAGCTAGTAGATAAAATCCAAGGTCAGAAACATAAGTGTGCTGACCAGTGAATGATACTTTGATTATTGTATTTGAGTCCACAATCATTGATTGTGAAAATGCACTTGTTCCAAATAACAAGGCAAAAATCAAGTGTAAAAATTTCTTTTTCATAATATTTAATTTAAAAGTTAATTAATTGTTTTGTGTACATATTAAAAACACAACTTATTTAAAAAGTTGCCTGAGGTTTTAAAATTTTTTTCTAATTCCAAATTTAATAACAAAAGTTTTAGAGTTTCCCTTAATTGTACTTGAAGAATTAAAAAACGATGCAATTGTTTGCCTGTAAGCAGGTTCGATAAATATTCCAAGATTTTCAGAAATATTATAATTTATGTTTATTGCCACAGTTCCACTAATAATGAACAGTTTATACGGAAATGTACGGATATAAGTTTCATTATTTTGTAAGTCGTTTGAAATATTTATGCCTTCCTTTTTGTACAAATATCCTGTTATAATTCCAAACTCCGGAGTTATTTCAAAATTATTGTATTGGAATCTGTAACCAAAACTTAAAGGAATCTCAAAATATGTGTAATTGTTAAGATATTCTTTATTTTTTAAAGAGTCGTATTGAATGAATCTTATTGAATCATACATATTTACTGTACTAGAATCTGTAATGTCAACCCATGAAGAGTCGTATAAATGAATAATTGAATCTTGTACATATGTGTAATGATAATATCCGCCAACTGTGTCAATATTATAATATGTTCCGTTTTGCTCAAAATCGTAATGATTATTGTTAAAAATCAGGTTTGTTTTCTCGCTAGGATTATTAAGAATTAAGCTGAAATTATAATTATCGGCAATATTTGTATATCCAAGCCCAACTTTGAACATTATATTATTTTTAAAGAAACCTCCACTAATCCCAAATGAATTATATGATAATGAATTTTGTACAGCATTGTTTTTTTGTTCTATCAATTTTTCAAATTCGATATTATCTGTTTTATAAAATGTTGAACTTAACGAAGGCATCCAAAAAATGTCCAAAAACCAGCGATTTTGAGCTTTTAAATATTCCTTTAATAATGCCGAATCTATTGCTAATAAATTCATGTTGTAAGTTTCAGTTTCAAAAGGAATTTGCTCAAATGGCAACGATAACATTTTGCTGTAATAAATTTCTGAATTTAAACTTGTTTCAGTTCTATTAAAGCTGTTATTGACTTCACTATTTTTCGTCATTGCGAGGTGGTCATTGAGCCTAGTCGAAATGTACGAAGAAATCTCTTTTTGATTATTCAATGTATTAAGATTTATTTCAGTTGAAATTTCATTTTTAGTAATATTTGCCTTTGCAATAGAAGCATTCGATTTATTTTCTGTGATTTTTACAGAATTATTTTCAGAATTTGAAACGATATTATCGGAGTTTACTTTTTTGTTTTTTGAAGAATTGATATTTGAAAGTTTGACTTTTTCTGTTGTTTGTGTTTTATCTGTTTCCGTCATTGCGAGGTGGTCATTGAGCCTAGTCGAAATGTACGAAGCAATCTTTTTCTCTTTTGAATCTTCTAATATATTAGTATTTTGTTCTGTTGAGAATTCATTTTCAGTAGATGGTTCATTATTAATCAATACTGTCGCTTTCTCTACAATTTTAGAATTTTGAATATTTGAACTTTGTAAATCGACACTTGAATTATTCAACAAACTAAAGTATAAAACAACTCCAGTAATAACTGTAAATAAGCTAGTTCCGATTATTAATTTAACTGCATGAAAATGAATCATGTTTTGAAAAAACATAGTTTTATCAATTCGTTTTTTTACAGTTTCTGTAGGCGTAACAGAAAGGTTTTCAAGCGAATCGAAAATTAATTTTTCTATATCTTTATTGTCGGTCATATTGCAAATTTTGCTTCTTTATAATTCTTCATTAACGCTTCTTGTAAATGTTTTTTTGCCTTAAATAATTGAGTTTTCGATGTGCTGAGCGAAATTCCTAATTCATCGGCAATTTCCTGATGGCTATATTTTTCAATAACATACATATTAAACACAACTTTGTAACCATTTGGCATTTCGTTTATTTTTTTGAGAATTTCATGAGGTTCAATATCGGGATATGAATTTTTTTCTTCCGTTTCGGAAATTTGATTTGCTGTGCTAAAGTCATCAATATCCTGTGTAAAAGCATGTTTCAAGTTATCTCTCAAGTGATTTAATGCTGTATTTACAGTAATTCGTTTAATCCAAGAATACAAAGAACCTTCATTTTTAAGCTCGAACGATTTAATGCTTATGAAAATTTTTATAAAAGCATCATGCAAAATATCTTCTGCTTCCATTCGATTTTTGGTATAGCGAATACATACTCCAAGAAGCAATGCTGAATATTTTTCGTACAGCACATCTTGGAATTTCTTTTTCCCTTGTTTACAGCCATCTACAATTTCCTTTTCTGAAAACATGTATTCTTCCACTGTTAATAAAACACTAAAGTATGAAAAGGTTGTCTGATAAATTAAATTAATTTTCTAATAATTCATTTAGAGCAGTTTCTATGTCAGGGTATTTGAATTTAAAATTGTCATCAATTAGTCGCTTTGGAATTACAGATTGTCCTTCGGTTAAAACACTTGCACCTTCGCCATAAATTAATTTTAAAATCCATTTTGGAACATTAAAAAATGCAGGTTTATGAAGCTTTTTTGAAAGGCTTTTAGTGAAATCTTTATTTTTTATAGGATTGGGCGAAACAATGTTGTATATTCCTTTAGCATCAGGGTTGTTGATTAAAAACTCAAAAGCATTTAGCAAATCTTTAATATGAATAAATGAAAAATTTTGATTTCCAGTTCCAATATTTCCACCCAAATAATATTTAAATGGTTTTATCATTTTTGGAAAAGCACCACCATTTTTTCCTAAAACAATTCCAAATCGTGTGATGATAGTTCTTACACCTGATTGTTCTGCTTTCTTTGCTTCATTTTCCCAATCAAGAACTAATTTGGAAATAAAATTCTTTGAAAAATTATTACTATATTCGTTGAGAATCCCGTCGTTCGAGTATATTCCAATTGCTGAGGCATTTATTAATAATTTTGGTTTTTGTACAGATTTTGAAATTATATCAACAATTCTCTTAGTTGTGTTAATACGACTATCATATATTTCTTTTTTGTATTTTGAAGTCCATTTGCCAATAATTGGTTTTCCTGCGAGATTAATTATAACATCTGAATTATAAATTTTAAAATTATTCGAATCAGAAAAGAAATCAGTTCGATTGAATTTAATAACCGAATGTCCCTTATTAGTGAGGAAATCTGCTAATGATTTTCCAATAAAACCTGAATGACCGATAATAGTTATGAGCATTTGTTAATAATTATTTCAATTATTTTTTCAAAAATAATAACCATTTTTGACGAAATACGTATATTTTTATGTTTAATAATAAAAATCGTGTACGAATGACGGATTCTCAAAAGATAATAACTGAAAATGCAAGACTAAAAGAAGAGCTTGAAGATATTTTCAAAAAATACGAAGAAGTCGTTGAACAAAACGATGAGCTACGAAAATTAAATCTTCAATATAGCGAAGAGATTAAAGCATTACCAAAAAAACTTGAAAAGGAATTGAAAGATAAAGAGTCTAAGTTCCTAAGATTTAAAATGGTAACTGTTTTGTTTTCGCAAGTAAGAGGTTTTACAAAATTGGCTGAAACCGAAAATCCTGAAGCATTAATTGATGAATTAGACAAATTTTATTTCCAATTTGATACTGTTGTTGCAAAATATAATATTGAAAAAATTAATGCAATAGGCGATACATATATTTCAGCAGGTGGAATTCCTAAGAAAAACCGAACAAATCCGTTTGAGGTAGTTATGGCTGCTCTTGAAATGCAGCAATATATGAAAAAGCTTCAGATAGAATCACAATGTCAGAATAAAAAAATATGGGATTTGAGCTTTGGAATCCACACAGGTCCAGTAACTGCTAGTCCTTTTGGGAAAAAGAAAATCTCGTATGATATTAAAGGCGAAACTGTTAATTCAGCAAGTAGAATTGAAGCCTCAAGCGATGCAAGTCGTATTTTGATTTCAGATATGACTTACGAGTTAATTCAAGAATTTTTCAGATGCGAATACGTTGGCAAACTTCCTGTTAAATATCAGGGAGATATGTCGTTATATACAGTTAAAGGTTTTCGACCAGAATATTCAGAAGATGATACAAGCTTAATACCGAATAAGAAATTTAAAATTCGTTTCCAGATAATTAAGTACGACGATTTGGAAGAATTTATGCTTGATAAACTTGAAAGAGAACTTCCAAAACATCTTTTCTATCATAATCTTAAGCATACAATTGATGTTGTGATTCAGGTCGAATTAATTGGTAGGAGCGAGGGTTTGAACGACGAAGAATTGTTATTAATGAGAACTGCCGGACTTTTCCACGATGCCGGACATATTATTCAATCACCAAATCACGAATATTATAGCACTGTTTTAGCAAGAGAAATTTTGCCTGAATATGGCTATAGCACTGAGCAAATTGATATTATTTGTGACACAATTATGGCAACTCAACTTCCTCCAAAGCCAACTAATTTAATGCAAAATATTATTTGCGATGCCGATTTGGATTATTTAGGTAGAACTGATTTTATACCAGTATCTGAAACTTTATATAAAGAATTGAATGCACAAAAAATTATTACAGATTATAATGTTTGGAACAACATACAAATCAAGTTTTTATCGGGGCATCACTATTTTACTGATACAGCAAACAAGCTTCGAGAAGTAAATAAGCAAAAACAAATTGATAGAATTAAAAGCTTAATTGTTGAGTGATATTAAATCTCAAATGGATTAATTTTATTAAAATCGGGGAGGTAATTATTTGAACTATTCAAGTCTTGAATCCAACCTTTCGAAAAACCATAATTATTCATAGTTTTTAGAACTTCGTCGTATTCTGATTTTGAAATTTTTCTATTTATTTCCGACGGCAATTTTGTTTTATTAGTAGGAAAATATTGTGACATTAAGGATATTGCAACATTTGTCGAAATTTCTTCAGCAATAAATTCCAGCAATTTTATACTATTATTAATATTATTTGGCAAAACTAAATGTCTGATTATTAACCCAGATTCGGCTAAACCTTCTTCATTAGTTATAAGTGTAGAGCCCTTTTGTCTGTACATTTCTTTTATTGCAATAGAAGCAAACTGAAAATAATTTTTAGTAGCAGAAAATTTTTCAGACAATTCATTATAAAAGTATTTAAAATCGGGCAAATATATATTAACATAATCTTCAAGTAATTCGATCTGTTTAACATTGTCGTAAGCATTAGAATTATAAACAATTATCGGCTTATGTCCTTTTAGTCTAATCTTATCAATAATAAATTTCATTTGAGGAATAAAATGTGACGGTGAAACAAAACCAACAGTGTTTATTCCATTTTCAAGAAACTCAATAATATTATTAATTACCAAATCAAAAGAAAAACTATTCAATTTGTAATTTTTATTGCTAATCTGATAATTTTGACAAAAAACACATTGCATATTACAATGTCCGAAAAAAACATTACAAATTCCTTGTGTCCCACCTATTACTGGCTCTTCTCCCTTATGTAAACATATATTTATAACACCAGATTCGACTCCAGACTTACAAAAACCCAATTTTTTTGAGTATCTATTGACTCCACAAACATTTGGACACAGCTTACAATTGGTTAATTCTGGAAAAGTAATTTGATTATTTAACATATTACAAATTTAATACTTTCTTAAACTTAGAATTTGTTTTACCTTTGCAAATGACTAATTCTGAAAAAATATCTTTAAAGACCAACTTAGTTCTTGAATGTACAAAAGTCCTAAATAAAAAAGCTTCAACAGCTAAACAGGCAATGGACGAAAATCAGCAACAAGCTAACGAGTATGGTCTTCCAAAAGACAGATACGACTCATTCAGAACACAATTGCTTCAAAAAAAAGACTTATTTGCTGCTCAATATCAGAAAATTGTGGAAGATATTAAGCTTTTTGAATATGTTGATAGCAAAACTACTTTTTACAAAATAAAATTTGGATCAGTAGTAATTACCGATGCTCAAAACTTTTTTGTTGCTGTTGGAATGGGAAAAGTTGTAATTGATAATTCCGACTTTTTTGTAATATCTTCTAAAGTCCCAATTTTTAATGCAATGAAAGACAAATCTGCAAAAGATACCTTTGTATTTAATGGTAAGGAATTTTTAATAAAGGAAGTTTTTTGAGAATAATGTTATAAAAATATTCTTATTTTGAATAATCTTTTTCAGAAATCAAATTGCCTTTTTCGTCCCACATCAACCATTTTCCTGATTTTTTGCTATCGACGTATTCCATTTGATAACGCATAGTTCCGTTATCGTCCCAAATTAGCCACTTTCCATCTTTTTGATTATTTTTATAAGTGGCTTCGGCGGTTTTTACTTGTTTGTCGTTGTATGTTATCCAAGTGCCATGCATTTTGCCTTTCGAGTATGAACGAATTTCGTTTAAATTGCCATTATCAAAATAAATATTGATGATTCCGTCTTTTAAACCATCAGAAATATTCATTTCTAGCTTTTTGTTTCCGTTTTCGAAAAACTCAGTATATAAACCAGAATAAAGACTTTTGTCTTCGTTGTGATACAATCCTTCTGCATCTTCAACAATTTGAGCAAACGAATTAGTTGAAAAAAATAATATAAAAAATAAGAAAGGGAGTATAACCGAAAAATATTGTTTATTCATGTTGAAATAAAGGGATTATGAAAATTTTCCCCAAATATAAGAAAAGTTGCTTATTTAACAGCTACTGATTCAAGTTCAACTTTTAAAGTATTTACAGATGATTCTGCATTAATATTTTTCAAAAGGCTATTTTGATATGAAATATAGTTAACTGATAAATTATAAGTTCCAGGTGTCATATTATTTATGCTGAATTTTCCATCAAAATCAGTATAAACTACATCATCTGTTCCATCAACTTTAACTGCAACACCTGTAAGTGCTTCGCCAGTAATCTTATCAAGTACTTGACCGCATATTGTTGCTTTTTGATTTAGAGATTCCGATTTGTTATTATCGTTTTTAGAAAAAGCTACAAAATTAATTGTTAGAAATAATGCGATAATTGATAATG
>Ga0154347_1006_pt3 | contig 10461 bp, 7 predicted proteins | sample RifGroA2_FD_115875 | JGI IMG/M metagenome (GOLD analysis project Ga0154347, IMG submission 115875) | Bacteroidetes bacterium GWA2_31_9
AATGTATCAACATCAAATCCAAATGGTGGACTAGATTTGAATACTGCAAACGATAGTATTACTTTAAATTATACAGTTTATAATTCAAATGCTTCAATGCCTTTTGTTGAATTATTTGAAAATTCAATTTTTCCACCGTGCAATTGGGCTTCGTATAATGGCTCTAATGGAATTGGAACATCTGTAACATGGTCGAGAACAACATCTAATACTTATATGACTTCGGTGGGTTCTGCTTATGTTAAATTTGAAAATGTTTCAAGTGGTTCGGCAGAGGATTGGCTTGTTACTCCATTAATACAACTTGCCGGAAATTCGACATTAAGTTATTATGAACGACAATCTTATTCAACAAATTACAATACAACTTATAAAGTAAAAATATCAACTACATCTCAAACAAATCATGCAAGTTTTACGGATATAGTATCTTATAATGAAGCTGCATTTGGAATGTCATATTCATTTAAAGGAATTGATTTAAGTGCTTATGATGGACAGTCTATTTATATTGCATTTGTTATGATTCAGGACGATGGCGATGATTGGTATTTAGATAGCATAAAAATTAACAGTGCGGTATTAAATCCAATTGCTGATTTTACTGCAACAGCTAATATTTGTCAGAATGAATCTGTTACATACACTGATTTAAGCTCTAATAATCCAACATCATGGGAATGGACTTTTGATGGTGGAAATCCAGCGTTAAGCACTGAACAAAATCCAGTTGTAAGTTATAATAGCACAGGTAGTTTTGATGTTAAATTAATTGTTTCAAATGCTGATGGAACAGATACGCTTTTAGTAAGTCAATATATTACGGTAAATCCTAATCCAATTGTATCACAAAATATTACAAATATTAGTTGTAAGAATAGCAATGATGGACAAATTGAAGCAATTGTTACAGATGGTATCAGTCCATATAGTTATTTATGGTCGAACGATTCAATTATATCTACATTGAATAATTTGGGAATTGGAAATTATTCGATTACTGTTACTGATATAAATGGATGTATTGATACATCAAGTGCAGTAATTACTGAACCAGATTCAATAAATATTACTTTCAATTTAACCAATGCAACATGTTCGTCAAATGATGGACAAGTGATTGCAGCTGTTACAGGAGGAGTAAGTCCATATAATTATTTATGGTCAAATGGAATTACCAATGAAAATAATTTAGGATTATATTCTGGTAGTTATGATTTAACAGTTACAGATTCCAATAATTGTGAATTAATTAAAAATGTAGTTGTTTTAAACATTGGAGGAGCTACTTTATCAGTTTCAGGAATTAATGATGTTTCATGTTTTGGAGGAAATAATGGAACTGCAACAGTTGATGTTTCTGGAGGTACTTCACCATTTTCATATAATTGGTCAAATGGTGGTTCATCACAAACAGAAAATAATTTAACTTTTGGATTATTCGATGTAACCGTGACTGATAATAATGGATGTAATTCATACACCTCAGTTATTATTAGTGAACCTTCTGAGTTAATTGCAAATATTACATCAAACGATGCTTTATGTAATGGCGATTCATCAGGATTAATTTCTGCTACTGTAAGCGGTGGAGTTAGTCCTTATAGTTATTTATGGTCGAATGGAGAATCAACAGAAGATATATCAAGTTTAACAGCAGGTTCATATCAATATACTATTACTGATTTTAATGGTTGTGAAGTGAATGGACAAATCCAAATAAATGAACCTGTTGCAATAGAAGTTCTTGAAACTGTAATTAATGTATCTTGCAATGGTTATAATGATGGAGGAATATTTCTTTCGGTTAGCGGAGGAACTCCTTCTTATATGTATCAATGGTCAAATAATTCAACAACTTTTGAAATTAATAATCAATTTATTGGGATATATTATTATACAATTACAGACTCGAATGGATGTGCATTTTCAGATAGTGTGATAATTACTGAACCTCTAGCAATTACCGATAGCTTTGTAGTTGTTGATGCTACTAATGGTACTTCATTAGATGGTGGTGCAACTGTAATGATTTCTGGGGGAGTTAGTCCATATAATTATTTGTGGTCAAACTCAGAAACAAGCAATTCTATTTCAAATGTACAGACCGGAAATTATTTTGTTACTATTACTGATGCAAATGGCTGCTCTTTGATTGATTCTGTATTTATTGATTATACATTCGGAATTACAAAAGTTACAGATAATGAGTCGATAAATATTTATCCAAACCCATTTTCAAATGATGCATTAATAAAGGTAAAGTCATCAGAGAAATATAATTTGCAGATTTTTGATTTAACTGGAAAGTTAATAATTGACATTCCGTATTCAGAATCAAATACTTATAAGATTAATGCAATTGATTTTGCTCAAGGGATTTATATGATTAAATTAATTTCAGAAGCAAATCAAGTAATAGTTAGAAAGTTAATTGTAGAATAATAAAATACTAATATTATGAAAACCATGAAACTCATATCTATTTTCCTTTTCTGTATTGTTTTAACTTCTTGCATGAATAAATCTTTTCAGGAACAGGCTGATACAGGTTTATCGGGAGGTGAAAATTTTGCTCTAGGTTCATATACACAAAGTGATAAGTCTGGAGATTATGCTGAAAGTGAGGAGGAAACTACAAAAGACATTAGTAATTTACCTTCGGGTTCTAAACATGAAGAAAGTATTATAATTCCTGAAAAAATAATAAAAACCGCTTCGGTTGGGATTGAAATTGAGGATTATAAAACGAAAATTATAACAATCAGAGAAATTGTAAAAGCTAATAATGCCTATATTTCTACTGAAGATGAAAAAAACTATAGCAACAGTATTTACAATAATATTATTGTTAGAGTTAAAAGCGAAGATTTTGAAAAATTAATTGAATTGCTTACAAATGAAGCTCTGAAAGTTACATATAAAAACATCAATTCTCAGGATGTAACCGAGGAGTTTGTTGATATTGCTGCACGATTAAAAACCAAACGAGAAGTTGAAAAACGCTATACTGAAATTTTAAAACAAGCAAAGACAATCAGAGAAATTCTTGATATTGAAGAGGAATTACGCCAAATTCGTGAAGAAATTGAAGCAAAAGAAGGACGTTTAAAATATTTGAATAGCCAAGTCGATTTAAGTACAATTAATTTGAGCATAACTCAACATTTCATTACTGATAGATACGAACCTGGATTTTTTGGAAAAATTGGAAAAGCTTTATCAAACGGATGGGATGGATTGTTGATTTTTATTATTGGACTGATGTATTTATGGCCACTGTGGCTGATTTTAGGAATAGGTCTTTATATAATGTTACGAATAATTAAACGTAACCGTAAAAGGAAAAAGCAATAATTTTATCAAATTAATTTAGAATAATTCTAAATAATCGTTATTTTTGAGCAAATAATTTTAAAATGAAAGTAGTTATTTGCATTCTCCTATTATTCTTTTCATTAAAGGCTTTTTCGCAGGTTGGAATTATAAAAGGAAAAGCTACTGATTCCAAAAACAATGAAGCAATAGCATTTGCCAATGTTGTTATAGAAGGAACAACTATCGGAACCTCGTCAGATGTTGATGGATTTTTTGAAATCAAAGATGTTAAAGTTGGATTTACAAGATTAACAGTTTCTGCAATTGGGTTTGAAACATCTACGTCTTCTGATATTCAAGTTTTTAACAATCGCACAACTTTTATTGATATCCAATTATCTCAAAAAAATTACGAGCTTGAACAAGTAATTGTAACTTCACAACGATTTGTAAAAAAGGAAGAAAGTCCTGTTTCGTTACGAAGTATTAGTATTTCAGAAATTGAAAACAGTGCAGGTGTAAATCGAGATGTTGCAAAAATTGTTCAATCTTTTCCTGGAGTTGCAGCAATTCCTTCTCCCGGACGTAACGATATAATTGTAAGAGGCGGAGCTTCAAGCGAAAGTAAATTTTATATTGATGATATTGAAATTCCAAATATTAATCACTTTGCAACACAAGGAGCTTCAGGTGGAACAAACGGTATTTTAAATGCCGATTTTATTCGCGAAATAAATTTTTATTCAGGAGCATTTCCTGCTAACAAAGCAAATGCATTAAGTGGAATTTTCGATTTCAAACAAATTGATGGAAATTCAGAAAAATTAAAGTACAGAGCATCATTAGGTTCGTCAGATCTTTCATTTACAACAGATGGGCCAATTGGTAAAAAAGCAAATTTTATTTTCTCAGTTCGTCGTTCGTATTTAAGTTTTTTGTTTAAAGCCTTAGGTCTGCCATTTTTGCCTACTTACAACGATTATCAACTTAAAAGCAAATACAAAATAGATAATAAAAATGAAATTACTTTTGTAAGTATTGGTGCACTTGACCAAATGAAACTTGATACCAAGATTAAAAATCCTACGGAATATCAACAATATATATTAAATTATATTCCTGTATATGAACAGTGGAGTTATACTGTTGGTGGAGTTTATAAGCATTTTCGTGAAAATGGTTTTTATACTTTGGTCCTCAGTAGAAATATGCTTAATAATCGTCAATTCAAGTATTTAAACAACGATGATTCTGTTGAAAGCAACAAGATTATTGACTATGTAAGTCAGGAAACAGAAAACAAATTAAGATTTGAAAATAATTATCAATCGAAAAATGGTTTGAAAATTAACTATGGAATTAATTCTGATTATGTTGGTTATACAAACAACACATTCCAAAAGACATTTGTAAACAATAGCTTAGATACAATACAGTATAATACTTCATTAAATTTTTTCAGATATGGGATTTTTGCTCAAATCAGTAAAAAATATTTTTCAGATTTACTGTCTTTATCTTTTGGAATTAGAACAGATGCTACGTTGTATGACGATGCAATGCAAAACCCACTAAGTCAAATTTCTCCAAGATTTTCGACATCATATAATCTTACCGAAAAAATCAGTCTAAATGCGAATGTTGGAAGATATTTTGAGTTACCATCTTACACAACAATGGGTTATAAAGACGTGTCGGGTAATTTTGTAAATCAAAAAAATGAAATAACTTATATAAATTGTAACCATTTGATTGCAGGAATTGGCTATCAACCAACAAGTAATACAAAATTTACCATTGAAGGTTTTGGTAAGGTTTATTCGAATTTTCCATTTTCTGTGAAAGACTCTATTAGTTTTGCCAACAGAATGATTAACTATGGAGTAGTAGGCAATGAGGAGATTGTTTCAACAAACCAAGGAAGAGTTTATGGTGCTGAATTTTTAATGCAGTCGAATATAAAAAACATAGTAAATATTTTGATTTCATACACTTATGCTGTATCAGAATTTCAAGATAAATTGGGAAATTATAAACCTTCGGCTTGGGATAACAGGCACACTTTTATAATAACTGCAAACAAAAAATTCAAGCGTAACTGGAGTGCTGCAATTAAATGGCGATTTGCAGGAGGTTTGCCTTACACTCCTTATGATATTGAAAAATCATCAAAAATTTCAGCATGGGATATTACAAATCAGCCATATAGTGATTACAACAATGTTAATTCTGCACGATTTAAACCCTTTCATCAATTAGATTTGAGAATTGACAAGGTTATTTACTTCAAAAAAAGCAGTTTAAAATTTTATTTCGACATGCAGAATGCCTATAATTTTAAATCTGAAGAACAAGCAAGAGTTACAAATATGGACGAAAAAGGGAATAAGTTAATTGACCCTAACGATAATACTCGTTATTTGCTACGCACAATTCCATCTGAAGGTTCAGGAAATATTTTGCCTTCGATAGGTGTAATATTTGATTTTTGATTAATAGTCTTTGTCTCTAATAAAGCATTTTCCTTGTTTCATTCAATTTCCCAAAAGCAAACAAAAATATAATTCTATTTACATTCAAAAGTAGTGTCTGTTGGATAATAGCATTTGCAATTTTCATCTGAAATATCAGGTTTTGGAAGTTCAACTCTATAACAATCAACATAATATTTGCTACTATCAAAATTACACATAGTTAATTTAACATAATCTGGCTCATAATATATATCTGATGTAATAACAAATATTATTGATGAGTCCCTACGAATAATTTCATTTATTATCCTCTCTTTAACAATAAATGGTTCAAAATCGGAATATAAAAATGTGATGTTCCCATTTATAAATGTATAGAAGCTTGGCGATTCATCATATCTTACTTTCTTAGGTAAATATGAAATGTAAAACTCTGTTTGAAAAAAAGTCTTATTAATTGAAATAGTAATAATGTCTTTTTCAAGAAATACTGGATATGTCTTTTGTACAAATTCTATATATTCATTAATTGTATTTAATAAGACCTTATTATTTAAAATTACCTCATAATGGTTTTCAACAAGACTATTTTCAATATTCTTTTTACCACAAGACAATAATATGGTTAACAAAACAAAAGAAATTAGTTTTATGTTCATAATCCTAAAATTCCTGAAAATACTTTCCAAGCTCAATTTGTGCTCTGAATGGTTTATTTTTATCAGTATAAAGTTTATTAGATAAGTTTTTATCAAGTATTCTGGCTTTTACATTGTCTTTCCAATGAATATTAAAAACATCTTTTAATGTTTTTTTTATACTAATGTCATAAATCGGACAAGTTACTTCTACTCTTCTGTCAAGGTTTCTTGTAAGTAAATCGGCAGACGAAATAAAAATTTTTTCATCGCCATTATTATGGAAAATGTATATTCTTGTATGCTCTAAATATCTGTCGATTATTCCATGAGCTTGGATTTTGTCGCTAAGTTTTGGGATTTCTGTAACTAAAGAGAACATTCCACGAATATTTAACTTCACATCAACTCCAGCATTATTAGCATCATACATAAGTTGAATTATTTCAGGATCGCTAAAGTTATTTATCTTAAAATGAATTTTTGCAATTTTTCCTTCTTGGGCATTTTTAATTTCTTTATTAATTAATGCTTTAATTTTAGTTCGCATATTAAAAGGAGAAACGAGCAAATGATTAAAGGGACTAATTTTGTAGTTAACATTCAAAAAATCAAAAACTTTCGACACATCATTAGTTATTTTTCGGTCTTTAGTAATCAACATTGCATCAGTATATATTTTTGCAGTGTCTTCGTTAAAGTTTCCTGTTCCAATGCAGGCATATTTGACAAGTTTTTTGTTTTCAATTTTTGTAATTAGGCAAATTTTTGAGTGAACTTTTACTCCATTTGCACCATAAATTACTTTAGCTCCCTCTTCTCTAAGTTGAGTTGCCCAAGAAATATTTGCTTCTTCGTCGAATCTGGCTTGCAATTCAAGAACCACTGTTACCGATTTTCCATTCTTTAAAGCATTGAGTAAAGCATCAACAACTATTGATTTTTTTGCAAGTCGGTAAAGTGTAATTTTGATTTCTTTAACCTTTGAATCTATTGATGCTGCTCTTAAAAAATCAATAAAATTTTCAAATTTATGATATGGAAAATATAGTAAAATATCTTTTTTTGTAACTTCTTTAAAAAGGGTTGAACTTTTTTTAAACTGAATATGTTCTGTTTGTAAAGTTGGTTCGTAGTGATGTTTGGCATCTTTTACAGGAAAGCTTATAAAGTCTTTAAAATTGTGATATCTGCCTCCTGGAATTGTAACATCCTCTTTTCCTATTTTTAATTTTCGAATAATTAAATTAAGTAAATAATCGGGAATTTTTTCGTCTATAACTAATCTAACCGGATTTCCTTCTTTTCTTTTTTTCAGACTTTTAGATACGTTTCTTATGTAGCTTTCAGAAATATCATCATGAATGTCGAGTTCGGCATCAAGAGTTAGCTTTATTGTAAATGCCTCTATTACTGTGTCTTCGTTACAACCAAATAGGTCAGACAATCCATGGCGGATAATATCATCAAGAAAAATAAAATATTGAGAGCCTTTTTTAGAAGGAAGTAGTAAAAACCTAGGAAAAACATTTGTAGGGATTTCAATTAAACTGTATTTGTCTCCATCAGGTTTATTAAGCCATACAGCAAGATATATAGTATCATCTTTTAGCTTATTGTTTGGATGCATTTGGTCAAGCATAACAGGCATTAACTTCTGACGAACTTTATTTTTAAAATAATCAGCCACAAAAGTTGCTTGAGTCTCATCAAGCTGATTTTCATTTACCAGAAAAATATTTTCTTTGGCAAGATCAATCAATAGTTTCTGATAAATTGACTGAAAATTGTTTCTTTGCTCTATTACAATATCATGAATTGTTTTTAAAATTATTTTTGGGTCTTCACCAATAATATTAATTGACTTTTTCCCTAGCTGCGAAATTCGTTTTAATGTAGCTACTCTAACCCGAAAGTACTCGTCAAGATTGCTTGAATATATACCAAGAAATTTTAATCGTTCAACTAAAGGAACATTAACATTATCAGCTTCTTGAAGAACTCTTTCGTTAAAAGAAAGCCAACTTATTTCTTTTGGCAAATATGTTTTTCCCATAGAATTATATTATTGAGGTAATTGATTTATGAAAACTTCACCATTTGTTTTCAGTACATCATTCCAGTCCGAAACATTAAACTTAATGCCTAATGCTTCAGATTTTTGCATGCTTTTTTTATACCCAACAGCCAAATCATAAGCAACTTCCGAAATTGGCATATTATGTCCAAAAATGAAAACTGTATCAATATTTTTGTAATTGCTTATTAGTTCAACTAAAAAGTATTTGTCGTAATCGTAATAAAGCTGTTCGTTTAAAACTATTTTACTATGAGGATAGTCCATTTCGGTTGCAAAAATAATTGCTGTTTCTAAAGCTCTGAAAGCAGAGCTAGTAATAATTAAATCGGGAGTAATAATTTTTTTTAATTTCTCAGCAACAAATTGTGCTTGTTTTTTACCTTTTGCAACAAGAGAACGTTCTTTATCAGACGAAGTTATAGTGTCTTCTGCTTTAGCATGGCGTACTAAAATAATTTTTTTCATATCAATGGTAAATATATTAAAATCCTAATAATTAAATATTAACAGATTAATATCTAATTGTTAATTTTTATATAGCAAAATTACAATAAATAAATTTATTAAAGGGAAATGATTTTAATCGCCAAAAGAAGTTCCAATATATCTTGCTTTTTTAATCATTGGGTAGTCAGCCGGAACAAATTTAGTTTTGTTTGCAACATCTTTTAATGGAACAGGTACAAGATTATCGTTTATAATAGCAACCATATTTCCAAATTTCTTTTTTGCAATTAATTCTGCTGCAAAAGCTCCATATCTGGTAGCAAGAATTCTGTCTATTGGAGAGGGAGTTCCTCCTCGTTGAATATAACCAAGCACTGTTTCACGTGTTTCGAAACCAGTTTTTTCGTTAATTATTTTTGCAATGTATTGTCCTGCTGAAATTTTGCGACAAACATCTTCTTTTCTTTTTGGTACTTCGATGCCTTCTGCTACAACAACAATTGAATAAGATTTTTTAATTTCGGCACGTTTAATCAGCGTTTCGATTATTTTTTTTTCGTCAAATTTGATTTCAGGGATTATTATAATATCGCCACCACCTGCAATTCCTGAATGTAAAGCAATCCATCCGGCTTGATGCCCCATTACTTCAATCACCATAATACGTTTATGCGAATTTGCAGTTGAATGAAGTCTATCAATTGCCTCAGTAGCAATATTTACTGCAGATGCAAATCCAAATGTTGTATCAGTTCCCCAAACATCATTATCAATAGTTTTTGGTATTCCAATTACATTTAATCCTTCTTCTGAAAGACGTGCAGCTGTTTTTTGAGTTCCATTTCCTCCAATACAGACAAGGCAATCGAGACCAATTTCGTCGTAATGCTTTTTTATTAGTTTAGGTTTATCAACGTCCTGAAAAGGGTTTCCTGTGTTATTTTTTTTAAAAGGTTTTTCTCTTGATGTTCCAAGTATTGTTCCTCCGAGAGTTAAAATTCCACTTAGGTTTTCTTCTTTTAAAACACTGTAGTCATTGTTAATTAGTCCCAAAAAGCCATCAGAAATTCCAATTACTTCCATTCCATATTCAAGAATAGCTGCTTTTCCAATTCCTCTGATTGCAGCATTTAGTCCTGGGCAATCACCCCCAGCAGTAAGAATTCCAATACGTGTTTTTGTTTTTTTGCCCATTATTTATATTAAAAACCAATTAGTAATTTCAGAGTGTTAAAATATGAATGGTATTTAATAAAACGATTAAAAAACTAGATGATTTTTAAAGAAGATATTAACATATATTATCTTCTGAAAATCAAGAAATAAATAATGTCAAAAGTAAAACTACAAAAAACAAAGAGTAAAATAAAATAATAAACATTATACCGAATAATATTTTATAAAAAAAATTGGCAAGATTCAGGGCTAAAGCCCAAATAATCTATATTCTATTAACCCCGACCTCCTGACTTCGACAATGCGTCACCCTAAAATTTTTTCCAAA
>Ga0154347_1260_pt2 | contig 10348 bp, 10 predicted proteins | sample RifGroA2_FD_115875 | JGI IMG/M metagenome (GOLD analysis project Ga0154347, IMG submission 115875) | Bacteroidetes bacterium GWA2_31_9
AGATGCAACTTTTATATTCCATGCATTTTCGACTTCACTATCGAATAAATCAACTTGTAATGAAGCATCTAAAATTGCTTGAGGTCCATTGGAAGTTCCTTTTCCATAAGATGTTGTAACATCCCAAGGTATAGGTATTAAAACAATATTAGCTTCTTCAATTTCAAAAGGTAATCCAAAATAATTACCATTTGCAATTCCAATGTCGTTTGGGTTAAAGTCTTTGTCCATATTTTTTATTTTTTTTAATTTCTTCTATCGTCAAAAGACACAAACAAGGTTTATTTAGCTGACATTCTGAGCGAAGCGAAGAACCTTTTGAATTCATTATTTTAAATTTCAAATAATTGTTTGCTTTTTGCTTTAATTAATTTTAAGTCGATTTTTATTACACCAAGAACATTTTCAACCTTTTTCAAGTCAGATGAAATTTTTGAAACATTATCTTTATCGAATATCTGAAAAATAAAATCAATATTCTTTAATTCTTCAACTAAATAGTTTACACCATTTTTATTAGAAATCAGACGATATAAAATCTCTTCATTATCGTCGAAGTGAGAATATGCAGAATAATTATGTATTACTCCATTTTTTGCTTCAAGAAAAATATCTTCTGATTTAGAGAGTTTTAATGATAAATGTTCATTAATTAACCAACACAATTTATAATCTTTTTCAGAAGTGTGAATGCCAAATATGCTGAAATTAAATTCAGAATCTATTGTTAATCTATGTCGTTTTGCTTTTGTCATTAGTGATTTTTAATAATTCATAAAATTACAAAAAATAAATAAATATCTATAAAAGGATTAGTGTTTAGCTTTTTTTCTATAATTTCGGGGCAAAGAAATTTGCATGATTAATATCTTTTATAGAACAAACGGCAAAATTATATGTGAAAAGGATGTCAAGTTACTTGCTAACATAGTTTTATGCAATATTCTTTGGGTTGATTTAGTGTCTGCTACTCAAGAGGAAGCATCAAATGTAGAATCTTATTTTTCAATACGTTTGCAATCAAGGCAAGAAGCAGAAGAGATAGAAAGTAGTTCGAGATTTTTTGAAACTGAGGATAGAATAATTGCTAATTCAAACTTTTTAATTCTTAATAAGGAATCGTATCACGATGAACCTGTATCTTTTATAATTAAAGATAATGTACTTATTTCATACAGAAATGTTGAATTAAAGTCTTTTAATGATACTTTTAGAAAACTGGAATTAAATTTAAAGCAATTAAGCAATGGCTATCAGATATTTCTTGCTTTGTTGGAAATCAGAATTGACCTTGACGCTGACCTTTTAGAGAGCCTTGCTAAAGATATTGCAGAGCTTGCTAAAAAAGTTACTTTAATTAAGGATTTGGATGAAGAATTAATTCTTGAAATTACTAAGTATCAGGAAATGACTATGATGCTTCGAGAGAATATAATTGATAAGCAAAGAGTTGTTTCTGCAGTTTTAAAAAGCGATTTATTTCCAAAAGATAATACTGAGAAGTTGAGGATAATGATAAAGGATATTGGCTCACTTCTCGATCACACAAATTTTAGTTTCGAACGTCTTGAGTATCTTCAAGATACATTTTTAGGTCTTGTTAACATTGAACAAAATAAAATCATCAAAATTTTTACGGTTGTTACTGTTATATTTATGCCACCAACCCTTATTGCAAGTATGTATGGAATGAATTTTAGGTTTATGCCTGAACTTGAGTGGAAATATGGATATTTGATTGCAATTATGTTGATGATTTTTTCGAGCGTTGGAACACTTTTATTTTTTATTAGAAAGCGCTGGTTATAAAGAGGTTTTAGTTGTTTGTAGTTCGTTGTTTGTTGTTAATAAAATCGTTAAGTTGTTCAGGAACAAAAAAACTCATAAACTTTTCAACTACTCAAGTTATAAACTATTCCGCTTCTCCATAAAATGTTTTCGAGCATTGTGAAATATATCTTTTTGATATATCGTAAATCAAATATAAATTGCAGACAATATTTTAATTCATCTTTTTATGACTACAAAGACTAAATCGGTACGTAAGCAAACATTTGATGCGAATAAAAATTATTTAAGCACAAAAAAAGAAATTGGCTACGTTGATTTAAAAGATGCTAATCAAAAAGATTACGATAGAATTGGCTTTATGTCTGGTTTGGAGGTTCATCAGCAACTTAATTCTAAGGAAAAATTATTTTGTCGCTGTCCGGCTGGAAAATTCAATAAAAGCGATTCTTATGATGCAGAAATTATACGTCACATGCGTCCGACTTTGAGCGAATTAGGTGAGTATGATGGAACTGCATTAATGGAATTCAAAACCCGTAAAGAAATTATTTATCGAATTAGCAACGAAACCGCTTGTACTTATGAAATAGACGATACTCCGCCATTTAAAATTAATCGAGAAGCCCTTAATATGGCTCTTGAAATCAGTATTTTAAGCAAATTGAATATAGTAGGCGAGGTTCATATTACACGAAAACAGTATTTAGATGGAAGTATTCCGGCAGGTTTTCAGCGAACAGCAATTTTAGGCGTTGAAGGCGAAATTCCATTAAAACATAAAATTGTCAGATTAATTCAATTGAGTATTGAGGAAGATTCATGCAGAGAAATTTCAGATATTGGACATACAAGGATTTATAAAACAGATAGATTAGGAATGCCTCTTATAGAAACAGTTACATATCCCGAATTGATGAATCCTGCTGAAGTAAAAGAAGCAGCTGATTATATCAGGTTTTTAAATCGTAGTACAAATAAAGTAAGAACTGGGATTGGTTCAACACGAGCCGATGTAAATGTTAGTTGCAAAGGCGGCACCAGAGTCGAAATTAAAGGTGTTTCGCATAATCGTTGGATGCCAAAACTAACACATATTGAGTGTTTTAGGCAATGGGCTTTATTAAATATTTCAAGTAAGCTTGCAAAGAGAATTAACGATTTTAAAAAATGGAATTTGAAATATGTTCAAATTAATTTTGAAGATTTTAAGGTTGATTATGAGTCAATTAAAATTGCAAAAGAAGCAAAACAAAAATTAATTGCTGTTAATCTTCCAAATTTTAAAGAAATTCTATCTCACTTTACACAACCTGAAAAAATATTTGCAGATGAAATCAGCGACAGATTAAAAGTTATTGCTTGTCTGGAAAAACCAAATCTTCTTCATTCTGAGCAATTAAAACCTGTTTTAAAAGCGTCACAAATTGAATATTTAAAGAATGTATTAGAAGCCGACGAAAATGATGCTCAATTAATTTTCTGGACTGATGATAACGATTTGAAAACTGCAATTGATACAATATCTGAACGTTGTATTATGGCTTTTACAGGAGTTCCAAACGAAACACGAAAGTCGTTTGAAAATGGAACTACGATTTTTGAAAGAGTATTGCCTGGTGCCGACAGAATGTACCCTGATACAGATTCTGCTCCAATTCCTTTAGAATCTGAATTAATTGACTCGTTGAGTAAAAATTTGCCAATTGAAGTAATTGACCAAATGAATCAGTTAAAAAAATGGGATATTCCGGAAGATACTTTTCAATATATTTTGAAGAAAAATCTTATGCCCATTTTGTATAAGATTATTAATGAATTAAATATTAACTCTAGATTTGTAGGGACTTTAATTGGTCATAATCTGAAGCATATTCAGGGACATAACAAGCCAAGCTCAGACTTTAATTACGAGAAGATTTTTGATTTATTTCAATTTATTAAAAACGAATGTCTGGAGATTGAAATTTCAAAATATATGCTTCCGATTGTTTATCGTTATCCCAAAATGGATTTTCATTCAATTTTAAATACTATAAAATTCAAGAAACGTTCAAAAACAGACTTACTAGCTCCAATCGGATTTTTAAAAGACAAATACAAAGAAATTGGTAGAAATAAATCGCAAGAAGCTGAAAATAGTTGGGTTATGGGACAAATCAGACGACAAGCTGTTGGAAATTTGCCATTAAAAGAATTAATGACTGAAATTGTAGAGTTGAATAAATAAAAAAGAGCAATCATTACTGATTACTCTCATAATAAAAATTTATAAAATTGATTTATGCACTTTCAGCAACTGCAGTTCGTTCAATTTTTTTAATTAATCCTTGTAAAACTTTCCCAGGTCCGACTTCTGTAAAATGAGACGCACCATCATGAACCATTTTTGTAACAATTTGTGTCCATTTAACAGGAGCAGTTAATTGTGCAATAAGATTTTTTTTAATCTCTTCAGGATTTGTATGTGGCAATGCATCAACATTTTGATAAACTGGACAAATAGGAGTATTAAAAGTTGTTGCTTTAATTGCTTGTTCAAGTTCGGCAGCTGCAGGTTGCATTAATGGAGAATGAAATGCTCCTCCTACAACAAGTTTTAAAGCTCTTTTTGCACCAAGTGCAGTTAATTTTGCAATAGCTACATCAATTCCTTTAAACGAACCAGAAATAACTAATTGACCTGGTGAATTATAATTTGCAGGAACTACAACTTCATTTATTTCTGCACAAGCTTGTTCAACAATATTGTCGTCTAATCCTAAAATAGCAGCCATTGTAGAAGGTTCTGCTTCACAGGCTTTTTGCATCGCTAAAGCTCTTTTTGAAACTAACACAAGTGCATCTTCAAAAGATAATGTTTTGTTTGCAACTAAAGCAGAAAATTCGCCTAATGAATGCCCTGCAACCATTTCTGGTTTAAAACTATCTCCTAAAGTAGCAGCTAAAATTACAGAGTGTAAAAAAATTGCAGGTTGAGTTACTTTTGTTTGTTTTAAATCTTCTTCATTTCCATTAAACATTAAGTCGGTAATTCTAAAACCTAAAATTTCGTTAGCTTTTTCGAACATTCCTTTTGCTAAGTCTGAGTTATCATATAAATCTTTGCCCATTCCTACAAACTGAGCTCCCTGTCCAGGAAAAACGTATGCTTTCATATTTTTTTAAGTAATTTAATTTTATACAAAGTAAATAATGATTTTTTAAATTGAATGTAATAAATCAAAAAAAGGCTAAAGTAAAATTAAATGTGTTGTAAAAAATCTTTGTGTAATTTTATGAAATAATCATCTTTTCAAAAAAAATATTCTAACCTTATTTCTTCTTTTTTTTGACCTTTGTTGAAAAAGGAACATACACAAAATTAACCAACCATTAAACTAAACCTGAATATTTTATTGATACACAATATATAGAAAAAAAATTAGAGAAGATTAGTTGATATTAACTGTCGTTGTCCGACTGAGGCTCTGCCTCAGTCGGTTCTATCTTAAAAGGCTGAAGCCTTTTGTATATAATCAGGCAGAGCCTGATAAGATATATTCGGCTGAGGCAGAGCATCATTCGAACATTTTTTAGATTATTTCCAAAGCCTTTCGAAACGAAAATCATATTGATTTTTAAAAAAATAAACCGCAGAGAATGCAGAGGTTTAATAAATCTGTAAGCTTTATTTAGCAGGTTCTCCAATAGGAACATTTATAAATTGACCATCTGTTATACTTATAGTGTTTCCTCCATCTTGCTCTGTACCTGTAAAACTAAAAGTCCCACAAATTTTATCGTTTTGGTATGCAGTGATTTTTACAATGTAATCACCCGATTCACTATAATAATTCGTATTATTTTCAACGTATAACCCTGCAATTGAATAAATAATATTTTCTGTATATGTTCCAATATTTAGATTAGGAATATTTAGAGTAATCTGGTTATCATCTGAAATATACCCTGATATTGCCCATAAATTATATTCAGTACTATATGCGGCAGCCGTAAAAGAAGCAGTGTATTGAACACCATTTACTTTCGCTTTAAAAATTGATGGAATATTTGGAATGGTAACTTCTTCATCTGGGCTACAGCCTAATAGGCAATTGAGGCTAAATAGCAATACTATTATAATTTTAATATTTTTCATATTTAGGTTAAATAAATCTTGATTATTAAGTATTAAATTCCGCATCCAAAAATAATAATTTTGTTTATTTTTTGCAATTAAATTATTTGTATTGTATGTAACATAATTAAATTTTATGATACATTTGCTTAACTAACAATATTGATTTTATATGGATAAGTCGCATTTTAATATTGTGAATCTTGTTTCATGGTTATCAATAATTGCTGGAGTTTCTTGTTTAATTGCTGGATTGTTAGCATTATTCGAACCTATTGCAACAACAAGTGAGTTCGATTTAAGTCCTTTAAGGTCGCTTATTTCCTTTGTTTGTGATATTTTCTTTGCTATTTTGTTTTTTATTTCTGCAATTTTAGTAAAACGTAAAAAGACATGGACTTTTATTTTTGCTTTGGTTTTAATAAGCATTAATTTTTTAAGTTCTATAGCTTTAATTGTTAACGATGGACCTGAAAGTTATAATGATATTTTGATGCTTGTTGTTACAGTAGGAATATTGTATTTATTGGTTTTCAAGAATTATTCTTTCAAAAACTCTATTGGATTGTAAAAATACTCGTTTAGCTTTTCTTCGGTAAAACATATAAGCGAAAATGATGAAAAAAATCTTTCGGGTTTTGATTTATCTGGATTTAATCTGATGGGATATTTTTTGAGGACTTCAAAATGAAAATGGTCGAATTGCCAGCCATACTTATTAAGTTCAGCTTTATTCATGAATCTTGCAATTGGGTCACTTGGTTTCACTAAATCATGTAAATTGACTTTTATTCCGGCTATATGCTCATAAACAGTCCAGAATTTTGGATTGCCTTCGTGTTCAATAATAAGTTGTGCATACGGTCCGTCTTGCCTTTTACTGATTACAATACCTTCACAAATTGGAAATATAGCTTCATCGGTGTAATTATTTGTTGGTCGTTTAATATCAATTCCTGTGTGATAGTGAGAAGGAACAGTTGGTCGTGCTTTTCGAACCAAACCAAATTCGCCAATTTTTGTAAGTGATAATGTGTTGATTGATTTTCTGTTAGCTGTTTTAACAGGTAATTCGTATTTTGATTCAGAAAAATTGCAAAATAGTAATGTGAATATTAAAATAGTCGTTTTAAACATTTCTACTTTTTAATTGTAACTATTTTGCTCTAAATAAATTATAAATTTATCAATTTTATCTTCTTTTGATGCCCACGATGTTACAAGCCTGATTACTGAATGAGTTTCGCTAATTTTTGACCAAATATAAAATCCATATTTTTGACTTAATTTTTCAATGACAGTATTTGGTAAAATTGGAAATATCTGATTTGAAACAGGTTGGGTTAAAAAACTATATCCTGCTTTTTCAATTGCATTAGCCATTTTTAATGCCATTAAATTTGCATGTTTTCCTAATTCCAAAAACAAGTCAGTTCTTAATAATTCAGAAAATTGAATTCCAAAAATTCTGCCTTTGGCAAGTAACGCACCTTTTTGTTTAAGATGAAATCTGAAATTTTCTTTTAATTGCTTGTTGTTTATTACAATAGCTTCGCCAAGTAAAGCTCCGTTTTTTGTTCCTCCAATATAAAATACATCAACCAGATTTGATAGTTCAGCTAATGAAATATCATTAAATTCTGAGGCTAAGGCAGATCCAAGTCGAGCTCCATCAAGATATAGCAATAAGCCATTATGTTTGCAAAATGAAGATAATTCGTTCAATTCCTTTTTGCTATAAATACTGCCAACTTCTGTTGTGTTTGATATAAAAACAAGTCTTGGCTTTACCATGTGTTCATCTGTATGTAAGTCGATTACAGTTTTAATATCCTCTGGTCTTAATTTCCCATTATAAGTTTCAATCAGGTTTATTTTGTGTCCGGTTGCTTCAATTGCTCCTGTTTCGTGTACAACTATATGAGCAGTACTTGCTGCAATTACCGATTCGTAAGATTTTAATGCAGATGAAATTATAATCAAATTTGCTTGAGTTCCACCTGAAACAAAGTGAATGTCAGCTTCTTGGTTTTGAATTTTATTTCGAATTATTTGAATTGCTTCATTACAATATGAATCTTCACTATAACCGTCATTCTGAATAAGATTAGTTTTGATAAGTGCTTCTAATATTTTTGGGTGAGCTCCTTCGCTATAATCGTTTCTAAAACTGTAATTTTCCATAACTAGGAATTTGAACTGGATTTAAAAATAATAATTTGCTAAAATTAGCGATTAATAATTGAACTTTATATGCTGATTATGAAATCTTGTTGGGTTTAAGGTTGCTACGCTTTTTTTACCGCAAGACTTGTTCCGTTTATCACATTGGCGTTAACTTAACTTGTCCCGCTAGGGACAAAATATTGGTAGAAAGAAATTTAGCCCCACATAAAAGTGCCGTAGGTACAAAATATAATATTGATTTTAAAGTCAATATTTCATCCCTAAAGGGATTTAAATTATAGGGTATGATATTTTCTACCAATATTACGTTCCCAAAGGAACTTGTTTTAAATTGTTGTATGTCTTTAATATTCAGTATTATAGTATAAATTTAATTATTAAGTTAACGCCAATGCGATTTATCGGAAGACGCTGAGAAGCAAAGTTTTTTTTAAAAATATTACATTTTACATATTAAATATTACATTAAATAGGGTTTGATGTTGGTTACGCAGTTCATTTCTTCATTCTTAAATTCCGAAATCGTAAATAATAATTCTCTTTTCCAATAAATCGGGTCAAGCTGTGTGTTTATTAATAAGCATGGTTATAATTTTATCAGACGCTGATTTGATTCGTAAATTGTTTACATTAAGGGTATTAGAAAATAGTATCTTTATTTTTACTTTTTTTTTCATAGTTTTGACTGTTTTGCTAAGAGACTGTTTTAACAAATTTTATTATAATTTTTGAGTTTATATTTGCACAAGTTGTTATTTTTATTTATATTTGGTCTAAATAAAAATAATCAAAATTATGAATAATTCAATATATAACTTTCCAAAACCAATTAATGAACCTGTAAAAGACTATGCACCTGGCACTGGCGAAAGATGTGCATTATTAGCAGAAATCGAAAATTTGAAAAATAATTCAACAGATATTCCTTTAATAATTGGAGGTAAAGAAATCAGAACTGATAAAGTTGGTGTTGTTGTAATGCCTCACGACCATCAGCATGTAATTGCAACTTATCATAAAGCAACCGAACATGAAGTAAAATTAGCTATTGAAAGTGCTTTAAAAGCACATAAAGAATGGGAAAATACATCATGGGTCGAGCGTGCTTCGATTTCGTTAAAAGCGGCTGAATTAATTTCTGGTAAATATCGAAATCTTCTGAATGCAGCAACAATGCTCGGTCAAAGTAAGAATGTTTATCAGTCTGAAATAGATGCTGTTTGCGAGACTGTTGATTTTTTAAGATATAACGCACATTATATTTCGCAGGTTTATAACGAACAACCTGCAAGTTCGCCAGGAGTTATAAATAGAATTGAATATCGTCCGTTGGAAGGATTTATTTATGCAATTTCTCCATTTAATTTTACATCAATTTCTGCAAATTTGTGCATGGCTCCTGCATTAATGGGAAATACTGTGGTTTGGAAACCAGCAACTACTTCGTTGTTATCGAATTACATTTTAATGAAAATATTGATGGAAGCAGGTTTGCCTGCTGGAGTTATTAACTTTATTCCCGGTCAAGGTGAATTGATTTCTGATATTGTATTGACTCACAAAGATTTTGCTGGCTTACATTTTACTGGTTCGACAAGTACTTTTGTGAATTTCTGGAAAAAAATTTCAGACAATATTTTGAATTACAAATCTTATCCAAAAATTGTTGGAGAAACAGGAGGGAAGGACTTTGTTTTTATTCACAAATCTGCATCAACACTGGAAGTTGCAACTGCACTTGTGAGAGGTGCGTTTGAATATCAGGGACAAAAATGTTCGGCAGCTTCGAGAAGCTATATTCCAAAATCATTATGGTCAGAAATTAAGACTAAGATGCTGAAAATGATTGAGAAGATTAAAATTGGCAATGTCGATAATTTTGAAAATTTTATGAATGCTGTAATTGACGAAAAGGCTTACAACAGAATAATGGAATATATTAATTTTGCAAAAGATTCATCTGAAGCTGAAATAGTCTGTGGCGGAAATGGCAATAAATCAATTGGATATTTCATTGAACCAACAGTAATTGTAACAACAAATCCTCATTTTAAAACTTTAGAAGAAGAAATTTTTGGACCAGTTCTCACTATTTATATTTACGAGGATTCTAAGTTTGAAGAAACTCTTGAATTGTGCGATAATACTTCGCCTTATGCTTTGACAGGTGCTGTTTTTGCTCAGGATAGAACTGCATTGAATCATGCTTGCAGAGTTTTGAAATATTCGGCAGGAAACTTTTATTTGAATGAT
>Ga0154347_1184_pt3 | contig 10327 bp, 6 predicted proteins | sample RifGroA2_FD_115875 | JGI IMG/M metagenome (GOLD analysis project Ga0154347, IMG submission 115875) | Bacteroidetes bacterium GWA2_31_9
CTACGTGAGTTAAGTACTCAAAAAGGAATTTTGGGTCAAATATTTACAAAAAGCCAAAACAAAATTCAAGACCCTGCAATGCTTGCAAAAGTAATTGATATGATAGGTAGCGAGCAGTGGTTAGTTATGGGTGCTGATGTTAAAGGCGATATTTACGAAGGATTGCTTGAAAAAAATGCCGAAGATGTTAAAAGTGGAGCTGGTCAGTATTTCACACCAAGAGCATTGATTAGAGCTATGGTCGAATGTGTACAGCCTCAGGTAATGAAAACTATTGCCGACCCTGCATGTGGAACAGGAGGGTTCTTTTTAGCTGCTTACGATTATCTTGTAGCAAACAATAAATTAGATAAAGACCAGAACAAATTTATAAAACATTCAACTTTTTTTGGAAACGAAATCGTTGCAGGAACAAGACGGCTGGCATTAATGAATTTGTTTTTACATAATATTGGAGATATCGACAGCGATAATTTTATTTCTCCTGCTGATGCATTAATCGCTGCATCGCCAATAACTTACGATTATGTTTTGGCAAATCCGCCATTCGGAAAAAAAAGCAGTCAAACATTTACAAATGATGAAGGGCTACAAGAAAAAGATGATTTAACATATAATCGTCAGGATTTTTGGGCTACAACCAGTAATAAGCAATTAAACTTTGTTCAGCATATTCGTACAATGTTAAAAACAACAGGAATAGCAGCAGTTGTAGTTCCCGATAATGTTTTGTTTGAAGGCGGTGCTGGTGAAACTGTACGAAAGAAATTACTTGAAACAACCGATTTGCATACTATTTTACGTTTACCAACCGGAATATTTTATGCTCAGGGAGTAAAAGCAAATGTGTGTTTTTTCGAAAATAAGGCAGCGAGCAAAGACCCATGGACAAAAGAAGTATGGATATATGATTACCGCACTAATATTCACCATACTTTAAAGAAAAATCCATTAAAACTTGACGATTTAAAAGATTTCGTTGAATGTTATAATCCATCCAACAGAAATAAGAGACAAGAGACTTTCAATGCTGAGAACAATCCTGAAGGACGTTGGAGAAAATTCACTTATAATGAAATTATTGCAAGAGATAAAACCAGTCTTGATATTACATGGCTCAAAGACAAATCCCTCGCCGACCTCGACAATCTGCCAGACCCTGATGTAATTGCAGCTGATATTATTGAAAATATTGAAGCTGGATTACTAAGCTTTAAAGCTATAATTGGAGCTTTGAATGAAAAATAAACTTTCTCAGAATTGCAACCTTGGACAATTAAATGTCTGAATCAATCTTTGTTCACATTAGTTGTGGAAACTAAGTCGGTATTGAGTTGAGAATGTATTTAAAAGTACAGATTTATTTATTGGCTGGAGTGGCTAATATAAAGGTAAGAAATTAGAACTGGATGTATATATTTGTTATATTACTGCAACAACTGTTTACGAAGGAATAACAATATAGCGACAAAGAAGTATTACACTAATTAAATAAATGAAAAGAATTATTTTACATATATTTGTATAATAAGAACTATACAATGGAAAATTCTTTTTATAAGGATGTGCGAACTTTGATAATCTGGATAACTATTAGACAATATATAAAGAGATTAAATGAAAGCTCAATAAAACGAAAGATAATTTATTAAGAACCTTATATTGAAAACAAAGACAAATATTTTATCATTTTTTTTAATTTACATCTCATTAATTTGCAATGCTCAACAGGTTAATTGGGCTCATGGTCACGGTAGCTATACCGATGATGTGCCTACGTCATCAGTTGTTGATAGTAAAGGGAATATTATAATTGGTGGTTTTGTTACTTCAGGGACTCAATTTGGCGATACTATTACCGATAATGATGGTGCTTTTCTTGCAAAATATGATTCTTTAGGCAATGTAGTTTGTTTTTTTCAATCGGAAGGAAGACCTGACCATATTATCATACATGATATTGCTTTAGATAGCGAAGACAATATCTATGCTATAGGAATATATGATAATCAAGGTTGGGGTTCTGATAGTCTTGTTTTTCCTATTAAAATAGATAGTGTTACGCTCCCCTTAACTTATCAGGATAATTCATTTCTTTTTAAACTTGATAGCTTATTTAATTTAATATGGGTAAAAACATACTCTGCTGGCACGTCTGACGGTACGCCATCTGGTACATCTATATATATTGATAAGTACGATGATTTATATATTACAGGAAATTACATGCATGAATTAATATTAGATTCAATTACTCTAGATTGCCAACGAGAATGGTACATAGATTTTTTTATAGCAAAATTAAATAATCAGGGGAATGTAATTTGGGCAAAAAGTTGTGGTAGTGAATGGTTTGATGATTATGTAAATTGTATAGATGGAGATGATTTTGGTAATATTTATATTGTTGGTTCTTTTTATCCATACAACGCTATTATCGGGGGAGTTAATTATAATTTTGAATATGTAGTTTCAATAGGGTTTATTATTAAATGGGATAATGCAGGAAACTTCAAATGGATAAAACACACAGATTTTCAGGATTATGCGTTTTTAAAAAATAGTCTTATTGATGATATTACAGTCGATAAAAAAGGGAATATTTATGCTATAGGATATTTTCACGGAACAATGATATTTGATTATGATACATTAGTTGCTGGCGGAGATTGGAAAAGTTTTTTAATAAAACTTGATTCTCTAGGGAATACAATTAATTCTCATGTATTAGAAAAAGAAGATTATGGTTTAAATAAACATAGATATGAACGCATTAAAACAGATGTTTATAATAATTTATACATTACTGCTACATTTAATTACAAAATAAACATTGGCACTATTCAATTAATTCCTAATCAAATTTCTGGCGGCTTACAATCTGTAGATATATACATAATCAAATATAATGAAATTGGATATTTACAGTGGGTTAAACAAATTGGAGGAGAAGAACAAGATTATGTTTCTGATATTTCTATTGGGAACAACAAACGTATATACATGACAGGCAATTATGCTAGCGCAAGCATTGATTTGGGAACAACTACTATTATTAATAACAGCAATTATTACGACTTTGATTTATATTTAATATCAATTAATGATACATCATTAGAAAATACTTGTCCTGAAATTAATGCTAATATATCAAGTAATAAACTCATATTTTGCGAAGGAGATTCAATAAAGCTTTGGTGTAATAACATATATGGATATTCTTTCTTGTGGATGAACGATGATAATATTGTTTCTAATAATTATGATTCTATTTTTTGGGTTAAAGAATCAGGAAACTACAAAGTAATTGTCAATGAAAGTTTTAGTTGCTTGGATACATCAAATATTTTAACAATTAGCAAACAACCCCCTCCTGTATTAGAAACAAATGCAGATACAATAAAATGCAATACAGATTCATTGGTCTTAAGTTTTAATGCAATACGATCTTATCATTGGAGCACTGGTATAGATTCAAGTATAGTCTCTTTTTATGAAGAAGGTAATTATTGGGTACAAATTACTGATGAATATGGGTGTAAAAATATTGATACAATGTATATTCAAGCACAAGAATTACCATATTTGGAAATTAGTAAAGATACTTTAGTCTGTGATAAAGATTTTTTAGATTTAAATTTAGATAGTAGTCGGTCTTATTTTTGGGATAATGGTATTAATTCGAATATGGTCACCTTCTATAATAATGGGAGTTATTGGGTAGAGATAACAGATGATAAGGGTTGTAAAAATATTGATACCCTTAATGTGAAGTTTTTAAACAGTCCTTTTATAATTTTAAATAAGGACACTAGTAAATGCTATGATGATATTATAATAATTGGAAGTGATAATCAATCATATGATTATTTGTGGAGTACCGGTTCTATAGAATCTCAAATTGCGGTAAAAAATGAAGGATTATATGAAGTATCAATAACTAACGAATGCAATGTAATTTCTGATAGTATTTATGTTCACCTTCTTGATTGCAATAGCTATTTAGATGTCCCTTCTGCCTTTTCTCCCAACGGAGATGGAAATAATGACATTCTTTATGCTGTAGGGAAAAATGTTGAAGATATTAATTTTACAATATTTAATCGTTGGGGTGAAAAAGTATTTGAATCATTTAGTCTTGAATCGGGTTGGAATGGAGAGTATAAAGGTAAGAAATTAGAATCAGATGTGTTTATGTATTACATTTCAGCAACTTCTGTTACCGAAGGAAACAAAATTGAACGAAAAGGTAGTGTTACGATTGTAAAATAAGCAATGAAAAGAATATATATAAATACTTTTTTAATTATAATATTTACAACAGGTATTAACTATTGTCAAATAAGTTTCTCCCCACAAATAATATACGAGGCAGGAAGAAGTCCTGAAGTTGTGAGTATTGGGGATGTTAATAACGATGGCTTAAACGATGTTGTTGTTGGTACTGATTACTATAATGATACCATAACCGATTTTAAAATATTTGTTTTTATTCAAGACAATTTTGGAAATTTAAATTCTCCTATAGTCTATCCTTATCCTAAATTTCACCCACTGAATAGTCTTCAAATTAGCGATCTAAATAACGATCAATTAAATGATGTTGTTATTGCATATGATGATAGTATTGGAATTTATTACCAAAACAACACAGGCACTTTAAATCCATTGCAATCTTTTTATAGTGGAAACATTAACTATAATTTAGATAATTTAAGTTGTGGCGATTTAAATTATGACGGTTTAACAGATATTGCTTTTAGGCAAAGTGCAAATGTTATTTCGGTTATGTATCAAATAAACTCTGGAGGTTATACGATACAAAACTATCCTGCACCTAATGGAGGACGTGATCAAATTGAAGTTGCCGACGTTAATAACGATCAAAGAGATGATGTTATTTTAATGTTAGGAAATGATAATAATTTAGGCATACATATTTTCACCCAAAATAATTCAGGATTATTAAATAATTATGTTTCGTATTATCATCCTGATGTGAATTCCATTTTAAGCGGTATTGCTATTGGGGATATTAATAATGATGGTATGAATGATATTGTTGATGTTAGTTGGGCAGGAGATCCTGATAATGAGCTTGCTATAAGAAACCAAAACCCAATAACGAATTCTTTTGACTCTATAATTCAAATTTCTACTTATACAAATGTTGATGAAGTCAAAATTGGAGATTTAAATTGCGATAACAGAAATGAAATTATTATAGCACATGGAGGGTGGAGTTCTATAACAATATTTGAGCAAGATATAAATAATAATTATAATGAATATTTATTATTAAATATGTTTCTTAATACACATGTTAATCATCATGGATTTTGCATTGGGGATATCAATAATGATGGAAGAAAAGATATTTTATCAGTATGTGATTACTATGGACTAGTTATTTTAATCAACCAATCAACAAATAATGAAATAACAGCAAAGCCACAAACCCCTATTGGAGACAATGCTATTTGTTTTGATGGGGAATTAACTACTTATAAAACTAATTCAACTATTGGAAATAATGTTCAATGGTTTTTATTTCCTCCAGAATCTGGAGAAATTGTTTTGTCAAATAAAGATAGCTGTCAGATTTTATGGAACAATGCTTGGCGGGGAGTAAGCAAATTGTATGTGACTGCAACTAATAGTTGTGGAAGTTCTAATTCAGACACATTATATATAAATATTGGTCGCTTACCGATACTTAATATTGGAACCGATACTACTCTTTGTGAAAAAGATTCACTGGAATTTAATGTTGGTTCTGGTTTTACAAGTTACCAATGGCACGATAATTCAACCGATTCAATATTTATTGCAAAAGAAGGTGGGAAATATTATGTCGAAGCAATTCATATATGTGGGGTAGTGACAGATACAATAAATATTACAGAAATACTATTGCCTAAAATTAACTTACCAGATGATACAATGTTTTGTATCGGCTCACAAATAGATATTGACATTGCACTTGAAGGAAATAATCAATATACATGGCAAGATGGCTCACAAAGTGCATTCTATGTAATTGACAAAGAAGGTGTTTATACAGCATCAATTAAAAGCTATACAAACTGTTCAAATGAAAAATCTGTAATAGTTAAAGAAGTTCTCCTTCCTTATTTAAATCTTCCAACAGATACAATAATTTGTAATGACAATATGAGTCTTATATTAGATGCTTTTTGTCAAGATTGTTTATATAAATGGCATGATAATGATACATTATCAGAATACTCTGTTTTAGAAAGTGGAGAGTATATAGTAATCGTTTATAATTTTTGTGACACATTAATAAATGCAACATCAGTTGAAATGATTGATTGTAATAGTTATTTAGATGTTCCTTCTGCATTCTCCCCGAATGAAGACGGTATTAATGATGTATTATATGCTATAGGAAAGAATGTGGAGAATATTAATTTTATTATATTTGACCGTTGGGGTGAAAAAGTATTTCAAAGCACAGATTTATCTATTGGCTGGAACGGAGCATATAAAGGCAACAAATTAGAATCAGATGTGTTTATGTATTACATTTCAGCAAGCTCAACATCAGATGGGAGCTTGTTAGAAAAGAAAGGAAGTATTACTCTTGTAAACTAAAAATGAAAAAGCTTTTGTACATATTTCTTTTCCTTATTTTGATTTTTACCAAGTCAATAGCTCAAGATATTCATTTTTCACAATTTAACAATACGCCTTTGTTAATTAATCCTTCACTTTCAGGAGAAGCTGGAGGAAATAGATTTATTTTGAATTATCGTAATCAATGGCGGAGCATCACAAAGAATTCATATAAAACAACTGCTTTTTCTTATGATTCTTATTTCTCAAAAGATAAATTCTCAATGGGTGTTATGGTATTTAAAGATAAAGCCGGTGATGGAGATTTGAGCTTGTCGCAAATCAATTTATCAGGAGCTTCCAAAGTGAAAATCAACGAGAATAATTATCTAAAACTTGGAATTCAAGCAGGGTTTTCACAAAGAAAGATTGATATGAGCAACCTGACTTGGAATAGTCAAGCATATGATGGCAGAATTAACCCAAATTTAGCAAGCGGAGAAATAAATTCAAACATAAATGCAAGTTATTTCGATATTTCAACGGGTTTGCTTTGGACAAGCCAAATGAGCGAATATTCAAAAGTCAATATTGGTTTTTCAGCATATCATGTAAACAGACCAAGCTATGATTTTCTTTCAAAAAACAGTAATGTAAATATTCGATGGAATGGACATATTGATGTGGAAATAGCAAAATCAAACAGTAATATTATTTATTATCCATCTGTGCTTTATATGCAACAAGGAAAAGGCAAAGAAATAAACATCGGAGGAATTATAAAATACGATTTAGGATTAGATTCAAAATACACAGGAAAACTCATATCGTCAAGTTTATATTTTGGTGCATTTTATCGTTATAACGATGCAATTATTGCTTACACAAGATTAAACTACAGAAAACAATTTGATATTTGTATAACTTATGATATTAATCTCTCAAGCTTGTATCATTCAACTCATGCAAAAGGCGGAATGGAATTATCTTTGATATACAATCTCAACAAAAAGAAATCAATAAGAAAGTATTAATATCAAGAGGTCAAAATTGACTTCACAAATAGCAAACATTTTTATTTCTGGTATCGTTAGATGAAGTAATATCGAAATTAGACTAATTGACTTTTTTATTGATAAATAAAATGATTTTTTTGGTATCAAATCAATACTTTTAACAAATCTAAAATTCTAAGAAAATTATACCCGAAATATTTTTAGCTCTCGTATAATCAATTTACCGTTAGTAAATATTTAAAATATAATGGCGATTTTTAGATTGGCTGCTTTTAGCGGTAAAGGTGTTACTGTACAATAAACAAATTTTTGTACTGACATCAGACGACAAAACCCCTGTCCTTCCCACAATATTGTTCTGATTGCATGAAATGTGTGAATAATGTAACTCTTTTCAAAAGTTGTGTAAGACAATAGACAGCATTAAGAATCAACTTTGTATCGTTGTGAAAAAATCCTTCATTATAATAAAACAAATTCCAAATGAAAACTAAAGGAAATAAGAGCAAAGTGGAGCTAAATGGTAATAGACATTCTAAAACGCAGAAAGACACGAATGGGATAAAAGGAAGAAATTACTTTCTACCCGATATATCCGCCTTTATCATGAAGAATTGAAATATTATTAACAAGAAATACATTTTCTTGAATTTTAATATTTTCTACTTTAAAAGCAGCATCAGTTTCAGAATCATAATATTCGTGGTTTCCCGGAATCCAATAAGTAAATTTAAAATTATCAGATAAATATTTAAAAAAATCCCTATGCAACTTTGCTTTTTCAAGGGTAACAATATCGCCTGCCAATAGCATAATTTCGCCAACTGGCTGAATTGGAGTTTTATGCCAGTACCCTTTGTTTTTTATAAACTCAAGGTGTAGGTCAGATACGTATTGAATTTTCATACAGGATACTTTTCTTTTTTTATTGCCAATTTAGTAAAAATAGTTTTAAAAATTATACTAAAATACATTAATATGAAAATTTAATTTTATATTCAAACTTAAGGGAAAAAATACTATATGGTTCAATAGAAGGCAATTATAATGATAATGTGCTAAAAAAACAGAACATCAAATTATCATTTTTTTGAGGCTTTGCCCCAAACACCATTATTATTATTTGCTTTTAGGATTGTAGAGTTTTTGAAATATTCAATTTGACTATCAATTACCAAATAGGCTGATTTTTGATTTAAAACATGAATTTTCATAAAGCTTTTTTTTCCTAAAGTTTTTTTTAAATAGGTTTGCGACACTTATTCGGGTGCTATTTAATCTTAACTCTCTTATAATGCTTTATAGCAATCACATAGATTAATATGTTCGACTCCCCGCAACTCCACTGATTTAAAAAACAAATTATCCAAAAGCCTTTAAAATTAAAATTTTAGTGGCTTTTATTATTTCATCCTATCGTTCAAAATACTATTATTGAACTGTTGTAAAAAGGCATTATATCTGAGTTCCATAGCTGGAACCATTTCATTTCTATACTTATGAATATTTTTTGTAAAACCATTATCATTAATATCATACATTCCCATTAATCTGTCTTCGTAATAATGTAGCACACTATTTTTCCAAATAACACAATGTGCTTTAGCTCCAATATTATTAACAACTACATAATGGTCTATAGAATCATTTAACATATCTTTTCCTAACGAAAAAAATGGTTTATTGTAGCCGATATAATTCATTATTGTTGGTAAAATATCAATATGCTGAACAACTGTGCTGTCAATTCCTTTTAAATTTTGAGACGGATTGTATAAAACGATAGGAACTCTAAAAAATGCCATATCGCTGTTATATTCCTCATGATAAAGTGTAGAAGGATGGTCGGCTGTAATTACAAATAAAGTGCTATCGAACCATGACATTTTTTTTGCCACTTCAAAAAACTTCTTTAATGAATAATCTGCATAGCCTATTGTTTCGTGAATTGGAAGTGTTCCTTTTGGAAATATATTTTTATATTTCTCTGGCACATCAAAAGGCGAATGCGATGATAATGTGAACATTACGCCTAAAAATGGACTTTCTGATTTATTAAGTGTTGAAGCAAAAAATTGAAAAAAATCTTCGTCCCAAATTCCCCAATATCCATCGTTTTTGTCTTTATCGGGAAACTCGTTATAGCCATAATACTCATCAAATCCAGCTATATTCATAAATGCATCAAAACCCATTGAGCCATTATATGCTCCATGAAAAAACATACTTTTATAACCCACATTTTTCAGTAAGTTTGCTACTGATGTAATTTTATTTCCAACATAAGGTGAAATAATATATGGATTTTCTAAAGATGGAATACTTGCAATAATTGCAGGAAGTGCATCAATTGATTTTCGTCCATTTGAAAATGCATTGCAAAAAACATAACTACTTTTCATCAGAGAATCTAAAAATGGCGTATAACCTTTATAATTACCCGAATCTAATGTCGGATTTAACGAACCAATATATTCATTACCAAAGCTTTCAAGGACTATAATAACTACGTTTTGTCTGTTCTTTATATCTGTATTTGCTTCGTGAATAGGATTGCAATAGGAATTTAATTCAACAGAATCAGAAAAATATTTTAACTCTTTTAGCTCATTTGTTGTGTAAGATTTTATTAAGCAAAAAGGAGTGTTCAGTACTAACGAAATTTGACTTGATTGAGAAGTGTATTTTCCTGCATTACCAAAACTAATAGGACGGTTGCTAGGAATAAATGT
>Ga0154347_1062_pt5 | contig 10284 bp, 10 predicted proteins | sample RifGroA2_FD_115875 | JGI IMG/M metagenome (GOLD analysis project Ga0154347, IMG submission 115875) | Bacteroidetes bacterium GWA2_31_9
GTGATGGAAAGCGACACGTTATAGGAATGTTTGACGAGATAAACAGCTTCGTTTCTTTTGTAAAAGATGCTGCCGAAGGTGGTTCTTCATCGGAAATGGCTTTTGTGCTTATTGGCGAGCCTGGAAACGGTAAAACTTATTTTGTCGATTTCTTGAGTAAATTATATCGTGAGTTTATTGCATTAGCAGAAAATCGTCGTTACAGCTTCCGTTTTATTAATCTTGACAAACTTGGAGGTTACGGAAAAATTCATACAATTGAATCGCAAACTTATGAAGACCCAATGGTTCTTGCAATGAATATGTACGATGATAGATACCAAAATGCAGAATTTATCAGCAAACTTGGAGCAACACAAAATCAAGTTGAAAAATTCTATAAAAACTATCGTTCACTTGGAGCTTGCACCTACTATATTTTAGACGAAATCAGAACTTTTACAAATGGTGATATTTCTAAGATGTTGGAATTTGTTGAAGTTTTTGCAATTCCAATCAGCGAATCGCGTGGAACTTTAACTGGAAAATATGCAGCCAAAGATAAAATAACTTCATCGGCAGTCGATTTGCTTGGGGAAGAGTCAATTACACGACTTTTACATATTACAAAAACCGATCATCCATATCGTTTCGATTTACGACGTGGAGCTTTAGCAAGAGTTGCAGGTGGTGGAATTCACTTTGCCGACGAAATTTTCAAAAACAAAAAAGACCTTGTACAAGTATATCTTGGTGTAATTCAGAATCGTACAATCGAAATAGAAGGATTCCGTTGGCCACTTGATACACTGATTGTTGCAACAAGTAATAATTCAGAATTTTCAAGATTCTTAGAAGAAAAAGAACAAGCACCAATTGTTGACCGTTGCCGTTTGACTTATATGTCGCATAATACAAATTTCCATTTACAGAAAGAACTTACAGATTTTGCGATTGGGGGAGCAGAAAAAACAACATTTTTAGGCGATAAATTACATATTGACCCAAACTTGAATCATGCCGTTTCAGTGTCAATGATTCTTTCACGTATGCCACAGTCCGACAAGCTTTCGCCAATTGAAATGATGAAACTTTCTGCTGGCGATGTTGCTGGAGAAAAAAGTATTAAAACACTTGCAGAAGTTATCGACGACCTTAACCGTGACCCCGATGTAACAAAGCGTTTCGGACAAAAAGGGCTAGGACACAGAAATCTAGGTCGTTCGATACAGATTTTACTCGAAAAATCTGAAACACAGGAAGGCAAATGTATGTATGCTGGCGATGTTTTTAAAGCAATCGAAAGCATTATTCTCGATTATGTTCAGGACGCAAACGACAGAGCTAAATATTTGAACGATTTGAAAATAGCAAAAGGCTTACATCGCGAAAATATTATGACAACAATTTTCAACGCTTATATGGACGAGCCAAATGCAGTTGAAAAAGACGTTTTAAATTATGTAAATATGATAGTTGGAATTGATGCCAAAAATCTCGGAACCGACAAAATCTGGACATATCAAGACCCACAAACTGGAAAATTAATTCCACTTAAAATCGACGAATCGTTTATAAATAGTGTAGAAGAACGACTTGGACTAAAGAGCAGCGAGCAAAAGCAAAGTTTCCGAACAACAGTTATAAAAATTTATGGTCAAAAAATGATAAAAGACCCAAATTATAACTTTATGGATAACAACGATTTGGTTAAGGCAGTTACCGATGTTCGCCTTAAATCAGATATTGCAGGAGCAGGAAGCCTTGTAGGAGCTTTATCGAATCGTACAAACGAAGAAAATCAGAAACTTTACAACCGAATGATTAATACAATGATTAATAAGCTCGGATATTGCCAAACTTGTGCTAAAAAGACTATTGAGTATTTCTGTACACATGAAGATGCTAATTAATCTGGGTAATTATGGATTTTATCTATTCTGTAAATAAAATACAAATTAGAATTTCCAAAGAAAGATGGTTTCATGTTACAGAAGGACATCCTGAAATGGCAGGTTTATTTTATGATGTTTTAACAACGATTGCAGAACCTGAAATTATTTATAAAGGAAATTATGGTGAATTACTAGCAGTTAAGAAATTAAACGATAAGTTTATTATAGCAGTGTATAAAGAGCCTGAGTCCCTTTCTGGTTTTTTATTACTGCATTTTTGTCAAATAAATTAAACTATCTGCTTAAAAAAGAAAAGATATGGGAAAAAACGAAATAAATGATATTGTTAGCATGATTCCAAAATTCTTGCTTTGGAAGAATATTTGGACTTTATATGACAAAGAGGCTGATGTTTTATATGTAGAATTTAAAAAGCCTTCATCTGCTGATGAAACAGAAATGACTGATGATGACATTATAATTCGTTATGAAAATGGAGAAATCATTGGATTGACAGTTTTAAATGCAGGGAAAAGAAATTATGTTTGATTTAATATTGAATTAGGAATTTATTCTTTAATCAAAACTAATTAGTGCCTTAGTGTCTTTGTGGCAAAAAACAAATAAAAATAATGCAAAAAAAGCTAGAAAAAATATTTAAAGAATACAAAAAGAAGGGCATTGATTCTGAAACCGAAGCAATTATCAAAAACGAAATTGAATTGCTTAAAACAGAAAAAATCAATCCTAAACTTAGTTTTCATAATATCAACAACTTTTATCGTATTTCCGATTTAAAGGTTTTGCAAGGGATTTCGCCAAAAGTTCAGGATTTGACACTTGCTGTTAAAACTCTTGAAGAACTTATCGAAAAAGATAAACAACGCGAAAAAGACGGATTTCCACGCCGAATCCGTATCGGGAAACTTATGAAGCCTACCAAAGGCGGAAAAGCTAAAGTTGTTGTAGTTCCAACCACTACTGAGCCAAAACTTTATCATGATGATTCTGTAACACAGGAAGACGAAGAAGGAACTGGAGGAGCAGGCGAAGGCGAAGAAGGCGAAGTAATTGGCGAACAACAAGCTCAACCCGAACAAGGCGAAGGTGAAGGTCAGGGAGCCGGACAAGGTGGTGGAACAGAACATGATATTAGTTCAGAAGCATTTGATATTGGCAGAGTTTTGACCGAAAAATTTGATTTACCTAACTTAAAAGTCAAAGGAAATAAACCATCTTTAACAAAATATGTTTACGATTTAACCGATATTAATCGTGGCTTTGGTCAATTACTCGACAAAAAAGCTACGCTTAAAAGAATCATCGAAACTAACATTATGCTTGGCAGAATTCAGCCAAATTCGGAATTTAATCCCGAAGACCTTATTTCAACTCCACAAGACCAAGTTTATAGAATACTTTCTAAAGAAAAAGATTTTGAATCGCAAGCAGTTGTTTTCTTTTTGCGTGATTATTCAGGTTCAATGCAAGGAAAACCAACAGAGGCAGTTACAACTCAACATCTACTTATTTACAGTTGGTTAATGTATCAGTTTCAAAATAATGTAATTACTCGTTTTATACTTCACGATACCGATGCTAAAGAAGTTCCCGATTTTTATACATATTATAAATCTAATGCAGCAGGCGGAACCAAAGTAGCTCCTGCCTTTAAGTTAGTGAACAAAATTGTTGAAGAAGAAAATCTTGCAAAAGACTATAATATCTACATTTTCCACGGAACCGATGGCGACGACTGGGATAGCGATGGAAAAGAACTAATCGAAGAAATTCGCAAAGCACTTGTTTATACAAACCGAATGGGAATAACTGTGGCAAAAAATTCGTGGGCGGCATCGAGTGCTACAACAGTTGAAAAAAGCATAGAAAACTCAGGACTGCTGAAAGAAAAACCCGAATTAATCCGCATAGATGGATTTGGTGCCGATAACGCATCAGAAGACAGAATTATTGAGGGGATTAGGAGGTTGATAAGTTAAGCAGAGTTTTGTATATTTGAAAAACAAAAGAAATGAAAACAGTTAGTATTAGTGAGTTTTATTCAAATTTTAATAAATATATTAATATTATTTTAAAAGGAGAAAACATTATATTATCAAAAAATAAAAAACAAATCGCAGTTATTGAACCCATACAAAAAAGCAATAAACGCCCAATAGGTTTATGCAAGGGAGAGTTTGTAATTCCCGAGAATTTTAACGAACAATTGCCTGATGACTATATTGATACATTTTATAGATAATGAATATTTTAATAGATACACATATTTTTCTTTGGTATATTAACGATTATACAAAATTGTCAAAAAAGTATATTGATTTAATTATAAACGAAAAAAATGATATTTTTTTAAGTTCTGCATCTATTTGGGAATGTTGTATAAAGCAACAAATTGGCAAAATGATTTTTCCGAAAAATGCAGCAATATATTTATCAGAAAAAAGGAATTTACATAACATAAAAACATTAGTAATTAATGAACTATGTCTTAAACATCTTTCCACATTGCCCGTAATTCACAAAGACCCTTTCGATAGAATTTTAATTTGCCAAGCTATTGATAATCAAATGAAGTTAATTACAGATGATGAAAAAATATGTCAGTATAAGATAAAAGGATTAAGTATAATTTAGTTTTTTTATTGATTAAAAAAACCGAGTTAATCCGAATTGATGGTTTTGGTGCAGTTGGTGATTCAAAAGACAGAATTATTGAGGGAATTAGAAAGTTGATTAGTTAAATAGAGTTTTGTATATTTGAAAAACAAAAAAATGGAAGCAATAATAAAAGCTAAAGACATTAAAACTTTTCAGGCAGTTATTCAATTTTTAAAATCATTAAATTTTGAAGTAACTATAAAAGAAAATGTAAATAAATCTGAATCGTCGAAAAATAAATTATCAAAATCACAAAAAGAAAAGTCATCAGCTTTAGACCTTATTGGTTTATATAATAGTGGAGTTACTGATGGTTCATTAAATCACGATAAAGAAATCTATGGCAAATAAAATTTTTATTGATACAGGTGCATTTATTGCACTTAATGATAAATCAGACCAATATCACTTAAAAGCTACTGCCATATTTAAAAAACTATTGAAAGATAACAGTTCTGTTTTATTTACTTCAAATCTTGTAATTTCTGAAACTTATACACGTATTTTATATATTTCAAAGCCAGAAATTGCAATTAAATTTTTAGATATAATCAAACAAATAAGTATATCAATTCTTTATTCTGACCATCAAATTGAAAATAAAAGCATTGAGTTTCTGAAAAAATATAAAAATGAAAAAATATCATACACAGATGCAGTAAGTTTTTTATTGATGAAAGAAAATAAAATATCAAAAGCCTTTGCGTTTGATAGACATTTTTTATTAGCTGATTACATTTTATTAGATGAAACCCACTAATCCGAATTGATGGCTTTGGGTCGGCTTCGGAAGACAGAATTATTGAGGGAATTAGGAAATTGATAAGTTAATTCTAAATAAAGTAACAACAAATGTTTTTACCACATAGACAAATTAGAAACATAGATTTGCACATAGTAAAAAGGATAAATCTATGTGAAACCTATGAAACTATGTTTCTATGTGTTAATTTTACAAAGGTCTAAAAAATCCTAAATTTAAAAATCCTAAATAAAAAACATGGAACTAATTAGCCAACATACAAAAAAGATAATGGAAGAGTGCAAAGAGCGTGCTCGTGATGCAGGTTTAAGCTTTGCCGACGAAACACTCGAATACATTGTTACAAATAAAGATATGCTTGAATTGTCGCCAAAAGTAATGATTCCAACGCTTTACGACTATTGGGTTCACGATGTTGAGGTGCTGAAAGAGCAAGGAAAATATAAACTTCAGCCTCATAATCCTTACGAAACGGTTATAAATTCTCGCCCGGCAATCTCGTTTTATAACGACAATAATCCCGATTGGCTTAATATTATGATTTTCTATCATGTACTTGGGCATATCGACTTTTTTCAGAATAACGAACTTTTCCGAAATACTTGGCACGACGATTTTGTTGGAGTGGCATTGGCAGATAAACGCCATATTGCAAATTTACGAAATGTTCATGGTCGCTGGGTCGATTATGTAATTGAATTTACCCGTTCAATTGATAACTTGGTTGGATATTTTCAGAAACTACACTCACATAATCACAAGCCATCTTTATTTCCATCAAAAAAACTAAGCTTTTATTTTGAAAATTTTCTTCAAGTAATTAAAAAAGCTCCTTTAAGCTTTTATTATAGCGAAGTTGACCGTTATAACGAACTTTTAAAACAAAATAAAAACGTTGCCGAATCGCTATTCTTCTCAACTGTTAAAGAGAAATATCCTGAATTTCAGACTTTATATGAAAAACAAGGCGATGAAGAAGAGCAACGATTTGATGTGCTTGAATACATAATGGAATATTCTCCATTTCTGAATAAAGAAAAAAATCAGTGGATGAAAGCTGTAATTTCAATTGTTCGCAATACATCGATGTATTTTCAGCCACAAATTCGTACAAAAATAATTAACGAAGGGTGGGCTAGTTACTGGCACGACAATTTGTTTTGTGGCGATAACCGAATTAATGGACACGAAACTGCTTACGCAAAAATTAATGCTGGTGTTACCTCGCTTTCAAGAGTTGGCTTAAATCCGTATGCAATTGGCTTGAGGTTAGTGCAATATGTTGAAGATTTGGCAAATAAAGGAAAAATGGAACAAGAGTTTCAGAAATTAACTAACAGAGATTTAAAAGATAGTTTCAACAATAAAACTGGAAAAGGAAAAGATGCAATCTTTGATTTACGTAAAAACTTTTCAGATTTTACATTGATTAACACATTTGTAAATCAGGATTTTGTTGACATGCACAATCTTTTTGTTGTAGGTCAGCGAATGGACGAGCAACGAGGTGTAGTACAATATTATATAAAAAGCAAAAAGGCAAAAGACTACAAACAAATGCTATTGAATACGCTTTACCATCCTCCTGTTGTGTCTGTTGATAAAGAAAAATCTGATGAAAACAGATTGTTTTTAACTCACAACTTTGAGGGCAAACAATTAATAAAAGATTTTATTCCGGATGTTCTTTTGGGAATTGAGTTTTTGTGGGGAGGCGAAGTTAACCTCGAAACAACAGAAATTCATGTGAAAAAAATTAGCAATCAGGATGTTTTTGAAAACAAAAAAGTAGTCTATACTGCTAAAGAACGTAAGGTTTCAAGACAAAACCTTTAATTAAATAAATAATTATGAAAACCATTTTAATTATTATTTGCATTTTTTTTACTTTAAAATCTGTAATTTTATTTGCACAGATAACATCTCCTGATGCAGATTACGTGTATGTAACACAATATAAGGAAGAAGTTCCTTTAGGTTCCGGCAATTGGATTCTAAAGCCTGCAAACGAACAAGACACAATTTATGTGTTTTGTTCAGATAGTTTGAATGCAGGAACTTTAGTTGCTCCAGGAACTTCAGGTTGTACTTTTGATTGGCGAAAATATGATTCTTCAACAATGCAATTTATTAGTTTTTCGACTACTCAAACAGTAACAGATTTATCATCAGAATTATACGAAGTTGTTGTAACATGCAATTCTGTAAAAAGTTGCTATTACGCACATGTTTTTGTAAACCAAACAATAACAGATTTATATGAAATTGTTGCCGGTTGTTCTCCATTTCAATTATCAGGTTTATTTGATAAAGTTTCTGATTTTACAGTTTATGCTCCAACTGATGAGCCATTTTTAATTGATTCTACTACTCAAATTGAGGTTTGTTTCGATATATCTCATACATATGTTTCCGACTTAGGCTTTTATTTAGTTGCTCCTAATTTTGGTAATGGATGTAGTAGTGTTACGCAACCAGGTCAATATGGAATTGTTGAATTATTACCTTCTGTTTCCCAATGGGATAATGCAACATCTTTACCTCAAAGTGTTCTTTCTTGTTCACCATCAGATATTAATTTTGTTTGCAATGGGGGTAATGATGTTTATAATTTTTGTTTTACTACTGCATATCCTGCAGGCGACTCTTTATATACAGCATGTGTTTGTGATTTGCCAGTACCTTTAACAGGAGATTATGCTTCTGCAGGATCATGGAGTACAATTTATGGTCAACAAGTTCCAGCTTCTTATGGAACTCCGTATAATTGCGGATGGAGTGTTATTATTATGGATTGTGAACAAATTGATATTGGTTATTTAACCAATGCAACATTTAAGTTTACTGGCAATGGAGTATGCGGACAATCAACACATTATTTTGATTCTGGAATTATTTCATCCAGTATTAATGATGCTGCTTGTGATGTTAGTTCTGCATCAAGATTTGTTATTCCTCCTGCTAATCTATATCAATATACTGTTCCAAATACAATTGTTTCTGCTGTTTTATCTTGCAGTCCCGGAACTTGGAATCCGGCTTGGGGTTCAACAGATTTTTTATCTAATCCTTCTCCAAGAAATATTGATCCTCCTCCTACAACCACCACTTGTTTTTACCTGACTGTTATTGATAATTTTGGTTGTATAAAAGTAGATTCTTCTTATTTTTTGACATCTATTTTAACAATAGATACTGTCCCCGATTTATTTGACAACGATTCGTTACAGTATTTACAAGCAAATGTGACGGGAGGAATTTGGTCTTGTCCAGTATGTAATCCAAATCCAATTATTGATTCCATAAATGGTGTTTTTGATCCATCTGTAGGAAGTGGAACTTATAACGTAATATATTCCATTGATGGGATATGTAGTGATTCTTCAAGTATTGTAATAACAGTATCACAGTATGTTGGCGATAATCGAATTAATGACAATTTAAGAAAACAATCATTAACAATTAAGCCTAATCCATTTAAAGATGAATTTGAAATTGAATATTTATTGAAAAACAATAGCAAAATTACGATTGAATTTTTCGATATTTGTGGAAAAAAGATTTACAATACAGAATCTCAGCAAACAGCAGGTTTTAAGAAACATACAATTAATAAAAATATTTTCAGTAATTCAGGAATTTATTATTTAAGGTTTAATGATGGGAATGTATCAATAACAAAAAAAATTGTGAAACTCTAATGGAAATTATCGAATCAAATATTAATCATCTTCAAAAGCTTTGTAAACAATACAAAGTATTACGTTTATATATTTTTGGTTCAATTCTTACAAATAGATTCAACGAAAAAAGCGATATTAATTTTTTGGTTGATTTTGATAAAGTTAATATGTTAGATTATGCAGATAACTTTTTTGACTTTAAATATTCCTTGCAAGACCTATTTCATAGAAATATTGATTTGTTAGAAACAAAGGCAATTACAAACCCATACTTAAAAAACAATATTGATAAAACAAAACAATTGATATATAGATGATTTTGCCACAAAGGCACAAAGGCACAAAGGCACAAAGACAACAAAAACAACAAAAACAATTGAACAATATGTAAAATGGAGTATTTGAAAAATTTGGTGCTTTTGTGTTTTAGTGGCTAAAAAAATAAGTAAGAAAGAAATGAAAAAATCAAAAAAAATAGAACAACTTCAAGAAGCTCAAGAAAAAGGCAAACGACTTGAAGTTTTACTTACAAATTTAAGTAACGACATTAAAAAAATCGAATCTCGTATTCCTCTAACTTTCGATAATTTTTTGCACGAAACATCAGTTCATCCACATTTGGTTTTTCGAAATATTTTTCAACTTTTTCACGATATGATTGTTGAATATATTGGAGAAGGCGAAGATGAATACGAAAACTCCGAAGATTCAATTGGTTTTGTAAAATACGATTGCACAAACATGTTTGTAAATGGTTGCGACGACCCATTTTTTGCCGACCGACTTTTTGCTAACCGTTTTATGAATCTTGCAAAAGGATTTAAAAAAGGAGTCCAAAACAATAGAATTTATTTATTTGAAGGACCTCCTGGAAGTGGAAAAAGTACTTTCTTGAATAATTTATTACACAAGTTTGAAGAATTTACAAAAACACTTAAAGGAACCACATATTCAACATTTTGGCGAATTGATATTGAAAAACTTGGAGGTATAAACTTACTTCAACATATTGATGCAAACGACACAAATATTTCTCATTCAATAATTAATGAGACAGATATCGACTCAAAAAATGAAAAGAAAAAAATTCTTGAAATATCTTGCCCATGCAACGATAATCCAATTCTACAGATTCCAAAAAAATATCGAAAAACTGTTTTAAATGAGTTAATTACAGATAAAAAATTCAAAGAAAAATTATTTCACGATAAAGAATACGAATGGGTTTTTAAAGAAATTCCGTGCAGTATTTGTAACTCAATTTATAACACATTGATGGATAAAG
>Ga0154347_1012_pt1 | contig 10243 bp, 13 predicted proteins | sample RifGroA2_FD_115875 | JGI IMG/M metagenome (GOLD analysis project Ga0154347, IMG submission 115875) | Bacteroidetes bacterium GWA2_31_9
CGGTGGGTTAAATGTTAAAATCATTAATCAGAGTATTTCCGATTTAACCGCGTCGGGCGTTGCTCTTGATGCAGGTATTCAGTATGTTACAGGAATTGGAAAAGATAAAGCTGGGAATAAAAAATCTGATAATTTAAAATTCGGAATATCATTAAAAAATGTTGGTCCAACTATGAAGTTTAAAGGAGATGGTCTTTCTTTTAGAGGCGAAGGAGATGATGGAATTAATATGACAGTTGAACAACGTTCTGCCGAATTTGAATTACCTTCGTTATTGAAAATTGGTTTAGCATATGATATTCCAATAGTAGTAAAAGCCGATACTGCTTCTGGTAAAACAAAAATTGATCAACTATTAACTTTATCTGGAACTTTTACAAGTAATGCTTTTACAAGAGATCAATTTCATTTTGGTCTTGAATATAGTTTCAAAAATTTAGTAATTGTAAGAGGTGGATATGTTTATGAAAAAGGCATAAATAAAACGGATACTAGAATTGTTGCTTTAAAAGGACCTTCAGCTGGAGCTTCTATACAAATACCTTTAAATAAAGAAAAAGGATCAATTTTCTCAATTGACTACTCTTACAGATATACTGAAAATTTTGCCGGTTGCCATTCAATAGGTGCAAGAGTTAGTTTATAAAAAAAATATATTATATCTTTGTTTTTAGAGTCCCGATATTTCGGGATTCTTTTGTTTATTCTAATTAAATTATAAATTTATGTCTAGTAATGTATCCTATTTGACACCAGAGGGAATGAAAAAACTAAAAGATGAATTAGATCATCTAATTGGTGTTGAAAGACCTAATATATCAAAAATGATTGCAGAAGCAAGAGATAAAGGTGATTTATCTGAAAATGCAGAATATGATGCTGCAAAAGATGCACAAGGATTATTAGAACTCAGAATTTCAAAATTAGAAGAGGTAGTTAGAAACGCCCGACTTTTAGACGAAACTCGTGTTGATACCTCTAAAGTTCAGATACTTTCTAAGGTTAAAATTAGAAATCTAAAAACAAAAACTGAAATGCAATACATTATTGTTTCTGAAAGCGAAGCCGATTTAAAAGCAGGAAAAATATCCATTAATACTCCAATTGCTCAAGGTTTATTAGGAAAAACTATTGGCGATTCAGTTGAAATTACTGTCCCTTCTGGAAATATATCATTTGAAATTATTGAAATAGGCAGATACTAAAATGGCAACTATATTTACTAAAATAGTTTCAGGCGAAATTCCTTGCTTTAAAATTGCAGAAGATGATAATTATTTTGCATTTCTTGATATTAGACCACTAGCTAAAGGTCACACGCTTGTAATTCCAAAAAAAGAGACAGATTATATATTTGATTTAGATGATAACACCCTCAGTGGATTACATTTATTTTCTAAAAAAATCGCTATTGCAATTGAAAAAGTAGTTAAATGCAAAAAAATAGGAACAGCCGTTTTAGGTCTGGAAGTTCCTCATGCTCACATTCATTTAATACCAATTAATAATATTAGCGATATTAATTTCGCTAATCCAAAGCTTGTTTTTTCTAATGACGAGTTAAAAGAAATTGCCGAAAAAATCTCAAAAGAAGTAGTTCTATAATAGTTTATCTGGATTTTTATTAATAAAATCTTTCCAGCTTTTAACCGCCGATTTCCCTCCTGTAACTTTAGTTTGATAAAAATGGCATAAGGCAACTGCCAGTCCATCAGTAGCATCTAACTTTGATGGAAGCTTATCCATATTCAAAATCTTTGATAACATAATAGCAACTTGCTCTTTTGATGCAGTTCCCGTTCCAGTAATCGATAATTTGATTTTTCGAGGAGCATATTCTGTAATTTGCATTTCTCTTGTTAAAGCCGCAGCAATTGCAGCACCTTGAGCCCTTCCAAGTTTAAGCATAGATTGAACATTGTTTCCATAAAAAGGAGCTTCAATAGCAAGTTCGTCGGGAATATATTGGTCGATTAAAGAAATAGTTTTTTCAAAAATATACTTTAGCTTCAAATAATGGTCGTTAAATTTATTAATTTCAATATGCCCAACTGAAATAAGTTTTGGGGAGTTATTAATAATTTCGATAACTCCATAACCCATTATTATTGTGCCAGGGTCGATTCCTAATATTATTCTATTAGTATTAGTTGATTGTTTGATGTTTAACTTCGTTGAGCTCGCAAGCTCGGTTGAAGTTTCAAGTTTAATGTTCATTGTTAAATGGTTACATTGTTATTTTGTTTAATTTTTAAATTGTTACATTCTTTTATGTTTTTAACTGTTTCAGCAACCATATAACTATTTATCAATTTAACTATTTTAAATTCCTAAATTCTAAATTTCAAAATTCTTTTAAACCAACTTTAAAAATTCGTCAGGAGTAAAAATAGGCATGTTTTCAAAAGGATTCAATAAAATATTCGAAAACACTCAATAACTTAAAAAAAAACAAATATAATACAAATTCCAAATCTCAAAACAGTTTGAATATTCAGACCTCCTGACCCGCTTATTGAATTACAGTAAATTAGCTTAATTATATCGTAAACAATAATGTCGCACTATTCGCAATTTTTGTACTAAATAATTTTGTAACATGCTAAATATCAGTAATTGTTGATTAACCGATGGGTTAACCCATCGGTTACAGTACTACCGACTGTTAAATTTTAAAAAAAATCGTTCAATTTGTTTTCATGAAAATATGCTCAAATATAATTTTGAATTTGCCCATAGGGCAATAATGACAATAAAAACATAAGCGACAATTCGGTATTTCCCTTAGGGAATATACAAGATGCAATTGATTGTAAATACTTACTGCTTTGTATATGTCTTACGGACAATCATTAATATAGTAGTTGATTTTTTTTAGTATTACTCTACATTTTTTATTTTTTATATCTGGTCATTCATTAATCTTAATATTAGAATTGTTTCTAAAACACAGTTCTCATTTACTATTGTAGTCGTCATTAAATGTTCAAGTTCCGCAATTGACTTGAATTTAGTGAGTTGAGTCACATTTAAAATAGCATCACGTATATCAGATGGGGTTTCGTTTAACTTTGAATATTGTTGTTTAGGAAAATCTTTGCTTAAATAAATATAAAAATATTTCCACCCATTTTTACTCTCTAATTGTAAAGCTATAGTTTTATCAGATAAGAATATACCGATAGCATTTCTTGCAATTAATTCTCTTGTTCTTTTTTCCATTTTATGAATTATTTTGCTCAATAACAGATTTTAAGGCAATTTTATGTACTAAATCTATTTTAATTTAGAAAAAAGAATAACTCTCCAAAAGAAATTAAAATAATGCCTGAGGCAAAAACAAAACTCGTGTTTCGACTAAGCTCAACTACCGCTTGAGTGGTACAAGCGAAAGCAGAGTAAAAATGATTATAAAAAAGGATTAATAATGGTAAGTTTATTTTCTATGAGTTGGTTGTGGTGCATGTCTTCGCTGTATAGTATGGTACAATTATTTTCAAGTGCAGAAGCTATTATCATGCTGTCGAAAAACGAAAAATTATATTTTAAAGATATTTCAAAAGCTTTTTTTAGAGTAGTCGTATTAATAAGCTTAATGTCAGTATTATTCATAATAAAATTAGCAGAATCAAAAGCAGTTTGCTTTGTAAATTTTAACTTTTTAATTAAAACATTAATGCTTTCAGCTATTACTTGTGTACTAATTATAGGATTATTTTTAAAAAGTGAATATGCAATATCCGATTTCTTTTTATCGCTATCGAAAAGATATATACAAATATTGCTGTCTATAAAAGAGTTACCTTTCATTTGCTTCGTCCCTATTAAATTTAAAGTTACTAAGGCTTATTCTATGAGCGTCGAAAAACTTTTTAGCATTTTTCCACGAATATTTATCTTTATTACTATGCTCTTTCAATATTTGATTTTCTTCAACAGTAAATGCAATTACCTCAACCTGCTTACCAATAAAGTCTATAGGGAGATTAAGCAAAAAACTATTGCTTTCGGGAATTATTATTTGTCTGAACATAATATAAATTTTATTACAAAAATAATTAATTAAACATCAATATGAAAAGCAAAATGAATAAAACGTTAATAATCATTTGCACTAATTGTAAATATAAGTGAGAAAATTTAAAATATTTTTAAAAATTCGTAAGGAGTAATAATAGGAATGTTTTCAAAAGGATTCAATATTAATAGGTCTTTATCGGCGGTAATAATTGCCGAAGCATTACCTGCTTTGGCAAGTGAAAGGAATTTGTCGTCTTTTGGGTCACGGCAGATTCTTTCATATCAATAATGTATATACAAAAATATCAAAATACTAAGTTAATAATTTTTAAAGAAATATCAAAATGAAAAAGAATTTAATCCTTATTGTGTGCTGTATATTAATGCATTATATTTGTGTTGCCCAAAAAGTTGTTTCCACATCAGGCACAGATTTTTCAAGCTCATCGTGGCAACTAAGCTGGACAATTGGAGAACCTGTTATAAACACATTTTCCAATTCAAATTATACTTTACACAGGGTTTTCATCAGCCATTTATCTCGTCGCAAAATTGTAATTTAACATTGGTGGTTACAACTGTTAATGCAACTTGTAATCAGCATAATGGTTCAGACAAGTATAATTGTTAGAAAATTAATTAAACAATAACAGTCTGTATTTTCAGAGTTGTTTTGTAAGATAGTTTGTTACTTCTCCAAAACAGTAAACTCTACTCTTCTGTTCAATTGTTTATTTTCGTCAGTATCGTTTTCAGCAATAGGTTTGGTTTCGCCATAACCTTTAGCAGTGATACGATTTGTAGCAATTTTTTTAGAAGTAATGTAGTTCATTACAGAAATTGCCCTATTATCTGACAATTTGCGATTAAGTTCATCAGAGCCATCGCTATCGGTATGTCCCGAAATTTCAATTTTCATTGTAGGATTTTCGTTTAATAATTTCAAAACTCTGTCGAGTTCAGGAAAAGACTCAGGACGTAAATCGGCTTTTGCAAAATCGAAGAAAATGTTTTGTAATCGTACTGTTTGTCCAATTTCTATCGGAACTAAATACAAATCTCGTTTAATTTCGGTATATTCAGTAACTGCTGTTAAATCAATATTATCAGACACTGTCATAAATCCTTTTTTATCGGCAGAAAATCCATATAACTGCCCAATTGGAAGTATGATTTTATATTCTCCTGTTTCTGGATTAGACCTTGCTAAACCTGCTATTTCGCTTTTCTCTCCTAATTTTTCGTAAGTAATAGCGGCTTCAATAGGTTCATTTGTTTTTTTGTTATACACGTTACCATATATAAGTACAACAGGGTCGGGCTTTTGTTCTTCGCCTAATAATATTTTTACAATATCTCTTTCGCCAAAAGAATTTTTATCAGAAACTATATATGCGTATTTTCCGGCTGCATCAAGTGAGTAATAAATTTCGCCACCTTCAGAATTAATTGAGTTTCCTAAATTTGTGGGTGTTGACCAATTTGTCCAGGTATCGTCCAGTCGTTTAGTCATATAAATATCTGAACTTCCGAAACCGCCTTTTCGATTGCTGGCAAAATATAAAGTAACTCCATCAGATGCTAAAAATGGAGATGCTTCAGTTGAATCAGAATTAAGTTTTTTCCCAAGACTCTTAGGTTTTGACCATTTGTCACCCTCAGTCATAAACGAAACATATAAATCGTTTTCCATTGATTGAAATGTTTCTGAAAGACTAATTAATAATGTTTTACCATCATTTGAAAGACATGCAGAGTTGGTTAAACCAACATCCATCATTGTATAGCTCTTTATTTTAATTTTTTCGGGTATGCTCCAACCTGTAGTAGTTTTGTAAGAAAATGAGTAACCATTTCCAAAATATTTTCCTCCACTATACGCACCTCTAATAAGTAACGAATTTCCATCGGGTGTTACATTAATGATTCCGTTATATTGTTCAGTATTAAAAGGAAGGCTCATTTTTGCAGCAAGACTCCATTTTTCATTTTCACCTAAATTTGAAAACCAAATATCTTGACTACCTTCTTCACCAAAGGTATTTAAAGGATGATTACATCTTACAAAATATAACATTTTTCCATCAGGCGAAATAATTGGATTAATCTCACTGAATTTTGAATTAATATTTTCGCCTAAATTTTCCATCTGAACTTTTTCTTGTGCGTAAAATGATATGGCACAAAAAAATAACACAAAAAATAATAAAAATTGCCTCATTTTTTCTAATTTTAAAGCGTTAAGATATACTAAATCTTATTATCTTTAAAAAAAAAATACAAATTATGGAACATTCAGATGTAATTATTGGTGCTATTAAAAAAGCAGGCAAACCGTTAAAAGGTGGTGAAATAGCTGATTTAACAGGTATTGACAAAAAAGAAGTTGACAAAGTAATTAAAAAACTAAAGGCAGAAGAAAAAATATTTTCGCCAAAAATGTGTTTTTACGATGTCAAGAAGTAAAAATCTGATTAAGTCTGCATTATAATTCATTCTGATTCTTTTCAAAAAAAGCGATTTAATGACTTCATTTTTGAAATTTCAAAACTCAAGGATTAGTTACAAGGTTTATGGAGAAAAAAATGAAAAAACAGTCATTTTACTTCATGGATATTTGGAATCAATTGAAATTTGGAACGTCTTTTCAAAGGAATTAGCCAAAACGTTTAAAGTTATATGTATTGATATTCCGGGTCATGGAAAATCTGATATACTTAATGAAAATCAAACGTTTGAAGATATTGCAGACTTATTTTTTTCATTTTCAAATTCTTTATCAATCGAAAAATTTTATTTAATTGGTCATTCAATGGGAGGATATGCTACGCTGGCTTTTGCAAAAAAATATCCCGAAAAATTAAGTGGCTTTTGTTTATTTCACTCAACTTCATTTGCAGATAGTACTGAAAAAAAACTTGCGCGAAACAAAGAAATTGATTTGGTAAAAAAAGGAAAAAAAGAACTTATTTGTTCTGTTAATATTCCAAATGCCTTTGCCGAAAAGAATTTAATTTCATTTAAAGAAAATGTTCAAATTGCAATCGACATTGCAAAAAACATTTCGGATATTGGAATAATTGTTGCTCTTGAGGCAATGAAAAAAAGAGCTGATATGACCGATTTTTTATCATATACAAATTTGCCATTTTTGCTTATTCTTGGTGGTTTAGATAATTATATTTCTTACGAAAATGTAGGTCTTAAAATTAAGTTGCCAATTAATGGAAAATTAGTATGTTTAGAAAACTCTGGACACATGGGTTTTATTGAAGAAAAAGAAGAATCTTTAAAAATTATTACTCAATTTATAAATTTAAATTAACTATTATGAAATCAATTATTTTAGCTATCGGTTTTATTTTTATTTGTTCAATTTTTAATTTAGCATTAGCTCAAAAAGTTTATTCTGTTAGTTACGAATCGCAAGCAGATATTAAAATTTATAAGGTCGATTATGAGTCGCAGGCAGATTTAAAAGTTTATAAAGTTAGCTACGAGTCGCAGGCAAATAAAGATGGATTATGGTATTTTGTTGATTATGAAAGCCAAGCTGATAAAAAAGTTTTTTTTGTTGATTATGAAAGTCAGGCTGACCTTAAAATTTATTTTGTAGATTACGAATCGCAAGCAGGTTGGAACAATAAATCGAAACAGCATTTGCTTTATTAGTCGCTAAAATTTGCGAGTTAGTCAATAAAAAGGAGTTTTTTGTCAAAAAAACTCCTTTTTGATTTATAATCAAATGGCTGTTATTCAGCATGTTTAATCAAAATATCATTACTTTTTTTACAAATTGATATTAAGAAATTGATTATTTTTATAAGTTAAAAAAAATTAAAAGATGAAACAGCCAAGATTAATTAATAAACACACGACTAGTTCCGATTTATCGGAAAAGGAATGATTATATTGAAGAACTTGCCACAGATTGCACGACTTGTCCCGAATTTACTTCCGGAAATTTACACAGATTAGAAACAACCAAAGGTTGTTTCATCTGTGCTAATTCTAAGAAAAAAATCTGTGAGTAAAATCTGTGAACATAGCGAAGCTATCTCACGAATGCCTTTAAAAAAATTTTGATTTATGAGTAAAATTAGTATAATCAGTGGCAAAAAACTTTAAACTATTCAAAATCATATAAATATAAAATTATAAACACATGAAAAATATATTTGTACTACTGTTAATTTATATTTTAGCAAGTATTAATGCTAAAGCAGCAACTGTTGATTTTACTGCAAACAAAGCCTGTAAAGGAACTTACACAACATTAGTTGCCATAACTAATCTTCACGATTCTTTAGTATCAGCCTATAAATGGGATTTAAATAACGATGGTATTTTTACAGATGCCTATGGCAAAACGATTAATTATTTATTTGCCGATGCCGATACCTTTAAGGTAAGTTTAAAAATTGTTGAAAAAACAGGTGCTGAGAATATTATGACCACACCGAAAGATGTAATTGTGTATCCAATTCCGGATGTTAATTTTCATAGCGATAATTTGTGCGAAGGCAAAAATGCAATGTTAAAATCAACGTCTTCAATACAATATGGCTCATTAACGCAATATTTGTGGGATTTTAACAACGATGGAAATATTGATAATAATTCAGGTTCAATAGTTTATTATAATTGTGGAACGCCATCTACATTTATCTCAAAACTAGAAGTTGAATCAGATAAGGGCTGTAGAGCTTTCACAACAAAAACAACAACTGTTTATCCTCAGCCACATGCTTCATTTACTGCACAAAATGCCTGTGTTGGCAATGTTGCAACCTTTCTAAATAATACATTTATTTCAGGTGATAATATCATGTTTAATTTATGGGATTTTGGGAATAGCAACTATTCTACGACTACCGGAAATGCAACATATTCGTATGAAAATGCCGGAAATTATAGTACAAAATTGATTGCAATTTCAAGTAATAACTGTAAGGATACTTTCAATTTGCCAATAACTGTTTATGAAAGCCCTGTTTTGAATTTAACATTTTCTCCTGATACAGTTATTTTTGATGGCGGAAGTGTTCAAATATCAGCCGATGCATTTTATATTAATTATAACTGGTCAACAGGCGAAAATTCACAATCAATATCAGTACATAGTGGAGGCGATTATTCATTAGAAGTGGCAGATAATCATGGTTGTAAAGCTAGTAAGTCAATAAGGATATTTGTAAAGGGAATAAGTGATGTAAGGCTCAAAAGCGATATTTTAACTCCAAATGGCGATGGCTTTAACGACTTTTTTATGATTGAAGACCGTAGTGCTTATACAAAATGCACCTTAGCTATTTACGACTCGTGGGGAATGGAAGTATTCACAAGCACAGATTATAGAAACGATTGGAATGGCGACAACCTCGAAACAGGAGCATATTATTATGTAATTGAAACCGATAAAGGTGAAACTAAAGGAAATATCAATATTATTAGACAATAATTTATTGAGAATTTAATATGAAATTAGAAAATTTAAAACAAAGAAACATGAGAACTATAAACATATTTGCGATAATAATTGTTTTTTTTACAAGTTATCAATTTGCTAATGCTCAACAAATTTCAATTGACAATCAATACATTGTAAATAAGTATTCATTATCACCAGCTTATGCAGGAGTTAATGATGTGATGGAGATTTATGCCGGACATCGTCAGAATTGGTCGGGTTTTAATGGAGCTCCCCGTAAAAGTGGAATAAATATGAATACCCCTGTTTCAAAGAATTCTGGTTTTGGTGGTTTAATGACATACAATCAGGCTGGAATTTTTAACACTATCACAACACAAGCAAGTTATGCTCATAGATTAAATCTATCAGAAAAAAGTTTTTTAAGTTTTGGTTTATCTGGTGGAGTAAGCAATTATTATATTGGTTATTCTTATAAAGGTTCTGAAACCCAAGCTGACCCAGTAATTGCAAACAGTCAGTCGATTCAAACAACAAGCCTTGAAGCCTCTTTTGGTATTTTATATAGAATAAATAAATTAGATATTGGAATTGCCTTACCTCGATTACTTGAAAGTAAAACAAGAAGCAATGATCAGAATATAATTTTAGCGAATCGTCAATACCGAGTTCATATTTCTAATAAATTTGATTTAGGGCGAAATTGGCAAGCAGAACCAATTGTTGTTGTTAATAAAACAGATAATAGTAAATTGTTATATGATGTAGCTGCAATTTTTAAATTTAAAAATC
>Ga0154347_1010_pt1 | contig 10207 bp, 13 predicted proteins | sample RifGroA2_FD_115875 | JGI IMG/M metagenome (GOLD analysis project Ga0154347, IMG submission 115875) | Bacteroidetes bacterium GWA2_31_9
TGTGAAACAAATTTGTGTAAATTAGTGTAATCTGTGGCAAAAATCAAAAACATTAAGCTAGTCAATATCAGGCAAATACTAAAATATAAACACATGAAAAAAGTATTAATTCTTGGAAGCGGATTTGCAGGAATACAAGCTGCAATTGAATTACAAAAGCAAAACAAATTTGAAGTAACAGTCATTTCTGATAGAGATTACATGTATATTTATCCAATATCTATTTGGGTTCCAGTTCAAATGATTGAGTTTGAAAATGTAAAAGTGCCACTTACTGATATTCAGAAAAAATATCCATTTAACATAATAATCGATTCTGTAAAAGAAATTCACACTTTCGAGCAGTCGGTAATTTGCGAAAAGCAAACTCTTTACTACGACTATTTAATTGTTGCATTTGGTGCAGAAAAAATGAAACATAAAGGAATTGAAAATACTTTATCAATATGCGGAAAGCCCGAAATAGCAGTTAGTATTCGTAATCAATTAACAGAATTGATTGAGCAAGGACATGGAAAAATCGCAATTGGATTTGGAGGCAATCCCAAAGATAAATCGGATTTGGTAACCAAATATAGATTGTGTATATTTGCAGAAAAAAAATTATGAATTGTCCAAAATGCAAATCTGAAAAAAAGGTCAAGAATGGAGTATTGAAAGGAATACAGCGTTACAAATGTAAGAATTGCGGTTTTAATTTTACAGTAGAATACAAATCTACAGCAAAGTCAATTGATAAAAAGAAATTTGGATTAATGTTGTATTTAGAAGGTTTAGGATTTCAGTCCATATCACGATTGTTAGAAGTAAGCCATGTAGCTGTAATAAAATGGATAAAAAAATATGGCGAGCAGCTAAAAGAATTAAAAAGTGAAAAACCGAGCAGGATTATAGAGCTTGATGAGATGCATAGCTATGTCAGTTCAAAAAAAACTATAGATGGATTTGGACTGCTGTTGATAGAGAGGGAAGACGTTTCATTGATTTCGTTATTGGGGACAGAAGCACCAAGACAGGACAAAAGCTATGGGACAAAATTGAGCACATTGAAAAAGAAAAAGTAGTGTCAGATTATTGGAAATCATATAATGAAATTGTGCCTAAAGAATTGTTGATTCAAAGCAAGAAAGAGACTTATACGGTTGAAAGCTATAATAGCATTTTAAGACATTTCTTGGCGAGATTTAGACGCAAATCCAAGTGTTATTCAAAAAGCGAAGAAATGATGAAGTATTCAATTGCATTGTTAATTGCAAAAAGAAATAATGATTTATCTATACTTAGTTACTAATGCCGATAAATCAGCAGTTCGTGGTGGACCAGCTTTTGAGTTAATGTTCAATATTCACAATTATCTGAAAAAGAAAGGAATCCGCCAGAGTTTTGAACTTACATTTTTTGCTCCAATGGAAGAACCTGGTGCTAGAATGGGAAAAAATGCACTTTCGATGCTAGATAAAATGCTAAAAAAATATAATATCAAAAAGCATTTAGGAAAAAAAATTAAAGAGTTTTCCAGCGAAGCAATTGTTTTTGAAGATGATTCAAAGCTAATCGCTGACTTAATTCTGTTTATTCCAGCTGCAAATGGACACAGTGTTTTGACAAATTCTGATTTACCATTATCCGAAGCAGGATTCATTAAGATTGATGATTCAGGCTTGGTTTCAGGATTTACAAATGTTTTTGCAATTGGCGATATAGCTGCGTTGGAAGGACCCGAATGGACTGCTAAACAAGGACATATTGCTGAACTTATGGGTCGAAATGCAGCATTTAATATTTCTGAAATTGAGAAAGGGAGTTCAAAACGCAAAGGTTATCAGGAGCATTTGAATATCTTATGCGTTATGGATACTGGCGATGGTGCTGCTTTTGTGTTCAGAAACGACAAAAAAGCATTTATGTTACCTATGCCGATTTTTGGTCATTGGCTAAAACAAGGTTGGGGAAAGTATGCTAAAATGACAAAAGTTGGAAAATTTCCACGTATTCCGGGAATGTAAAAAACACTCAACTACATCTAATTATGGCAATAAAAAATAAAAATCACTGGTACGATGGTTGGTTTTACGACAAACTAATTGCTCCTAATCAAGTTCCATTTTTTAATCAGATTGTCAGCTTTATTGAACCAGATTCAACGGTTATTGATGTTGGTTGTGGAACAGGATTTTTTAGTTTTTTTGCTTCTTTTAAAATAAAATCGATTTTAGGAATTGATTTGTCAATAAGAAATATTAATCAGGCAAATAAAAATCTCTCCAATAATCCTAACAACAAATTGTCGTTTCAACATACATCGCTACAAAAAATTGCAAAAAATAGAACAGAAAAATTTGATTATGCAATATTATCGTTTGTAATTCACGAAATTGGTGAAAAAGATAGAGTTGAAATGCTGAACGATTTGGCTTCAATAGCCGATAAAATAATTATTTCGGAATACTTATTCCCACGACCTAAAAACTTTGGCGGAAAACTAACACGTTTAATTGAATTTTTTGCAGGAATTGAGCATTACAGAAATTATAAAAACTTTATGGCAAAAGGTGGAATACAAAGTCTTGCAGAAAAAGCAGGGCTGAAAATTATTTCTGAAATTAAAAACACAAATAGAGCAAATTACATTGCTGTTTTAGCTCAAAATAAATTATGACAGATTTAAAACAACAATTCCCCCTTTAAAATGGTGGTTAGAGGAATTATTGCTTCTACGTAGCGAAAATCTGCGAAAAAAATCTGTGTAAATAAGTGCAATCTGTGGCAAAAACAAAAACAAAAATTAATCTATCCCAAATACATATAGAAATAAAAAATACATGAAAAAAATATCACATTTTCTTATCTCAAAACGAACCATTTTCTTAGCTATAATCGGAGTTTTAATGTATATAGCAATTTCCAGATATAACATTTCGTTATGGTACATTTTGATTTTTGGAGTTATTACAGGAGTAGTTTTCGGAAAAGTATTTTGTCGCTGGCTTTGCCCTATGGGATTTTTAATGGAAATAGTAATGAGCCTTAATCCAGATGGCAAATTTTCGCAAATGTATCAATACCATAAGCTTGGTTGCCCTATTGCATGGATTTCGGGTTATTTAAATAAGTTTTCAATATTTAAAATAAAGCTGAATATCGACACCTGTAAAAACTGTGGTTTGTGCGATAAACAATGCTATATTTCTACTTTAGAACCTCAGAAATACAGCCTTTATAAAGAAACTAAAATCAACCCCGGAAATTCATACTCTTGCTCAAAATGCCTAAAATGTGTTGAGGTTTGTCCGAATGGAAGTTTGGGATACCGAGTGAAGTAATTGAAATAAAAAAAGAGTGGATAATTTCTTACCCACTCTTTTACTAATCAAAAAAACAATTAAAATTTATTTTGAAGCAACTAAATCGTATTCCATTATTTGTGATGAACTAAATGTTGTCATGCTTTTTGAAACCATAATATCATATATCATTCCGTTTGCACCATAAAGAACTGATTTTGCATCATATCCTAATAAACGTAAGTAGGCTGTAACAAATGCACTTGTTTGACCAGTGTAACAATAAACCGCAATAGGTTTATTTGTAGGTAATGTTTTTAAATCAACATCTAGCTTTAAGCTTTCTTTTGGAGTATATTGAATTGCACCAGAAACATGACCTGGGTCTGAGTAATGAGCAGCTGACCAATAATTTACAATGTAATAGTTAGTAAGATTTGCAAATAATGTCTGACCAGAAACAGTAGCAGGTGTAAAGCCTTCTGTAAATAAAGCAGATACTCTTGCTTCAAGTATTTCTTGTCCTGTAGTTTTTGATGTACTTAATGTTGGTAAACTTCCTAAAGCAGCTTTATCAGTTGAAGTTGCAGTAAATTGAGACGCATAAGTATTTCCAGTTGAAATTGCTGTATTCCACTTACTTGCAGTAGCCGAATTCCATGAGCACATTCCCCATTTCAAGGTAAAAACTTTATCGTATCCTAATAAACGCAATAAACTAGTTGCATATCCAGCAGTTTGCCCAGTGTAACAAACCATTGCAATTTTTTCATAAGCACTTAAATCAGTAGCTTTAATATGAGTTAAAACATCAGCTAATGTAATGTTGTGAGCATTATTAATATGACCAGTTGCGAAATCAGCAGCCGAACGAATATCGATAATGTAAACCTTATTTAATAAGTTTAATGAATTTACATCAGTAGCAGTAATCATTGTTGGTAAATCGGTATTTACAAAATCTTTTCCAGCAGGCGAAGAGCTTGATTCAAGGTATTTAACCAATACTTCTGATTCATTAACTGTTACAGTAGGTGTTTCAACTGGAGTAACCGGATCATCTTTTTTACATGAAGTTACAAACAAGAATGCAATTAAAATACTTGTAGCAAAAAACTTAAAATGTTTCATAATTTTTCTTTTTTTTAGTTATTAATTTATATAGATACTTTGTTAATTTGTCCAACTAGCAGGGAGTTTTCCATCAACACAAATTGGTGTTGTTGCATTTATTTCCCAATCTAATAGATCGTCTGTGAATAAATAGAGATTTTTATTAATTAATGTTCCTCCTTCATTTCTTATGTGACAATTATAGCTACAACTTTTGCCGGTTTCAACCTGAGTTCTTGTTGTCCACCTTAGAATATTGTGAGGTGAAGTATAATTGTAAGTAGGAAATGCTTCAAAAGTAGCGTATTGAGCAACACCATAGTCTTGCCAGTTATCAGGTGCAGCAAGTGTTCTTCTTATAAGTGTAAAGTCAAATCCTGCTTTTATATTTGGAATAGGATTAGCCGCTATTTTGAAATCCAAGTAAGCTGGAATTCTTGCACCAGCTCCACTTTTATTTGTTCCAGGAATATGACAGCTTCCACAGTTATTATAATCTTGTGAATGACAAACTTGGCAATTAAAACTTGTAAAATGAGTGCTGTGATAAATATTGTTTGAAGCTATGCCAGTATGACAATCGCTACATTTTGGTAATTTTGAATAAGCATAGCGTTGTTCAACCTTAACTCCGTCACCGTGAAGCTCTTCTCCATTATGGCAATCAAGGCATTTATATCCTTGTTTTGTTAAATGTACATCTGGCTGAGTTCCTGATGCAACACCTAAATAGGCGTGACCTCCTCTTGAAACGTGGCAAGTAACACAAATGTTAAGCATATCAGGAGTTTTAGTAAAACTGTGTCCTTTTGATAATCCACCTCCACCGGTTGCGGGTCTTACTATATGACAATTCCCACATGTTCCATGACAAATAGAACAGTTTTTATTATATCCTTCGATTTGATGTTGAGGAAGTTGGTCGAAATCATCAGGCCCACTTAAACCATTTCGCATTGTCACTTTTCTTTTTTGACCAATTCCATTATGTATAGATGTTTTGAAATTATTTACAATTTGCTGATGGCAATTGCCACATTTTTCTTCATAATATAAAGATGGATGCGAAATAAAAGTTCCGGAATGTGCAGCTGATTTATCATCAGTATTTCCAACTCCATTGTGACAACCGACACAACCAACCGTATAATGTGTAGAGTTTTTATAATCCTGAAAACCTTCTCCTCCCATATAAACTCTATCATATGGCTCATAATATGGTGACTCTCCACCACATCCTCCTGCGGTTGTTACAGTATCAGGTGAAAATACTTTTTGTAAATAAGCATAATCTGTATGACAACCTTCACAACTTGCATGACTATTAACAATTGGTTGTTCAACTTCTGTCTCGGTTTTCTTTTTACAAGAAATAATTGTAATTGCAAAAACAAATACAATAATGATTGTGCGAATATTAATATCAGATATTTTCATAAAAACATGTTTAATTTATTGTCAACAAAGTTATTTATCATAATGCTTAATCTTTCTGAATTCTATATGACTTGCCTACGGAATTATTTTACCATCTGCACGGGATAAAGCGAACCCAAATCAACTTAATTCTTGATGTGTGTTATAGAATATGTCATTTGTGGTCAATAATCCCTATTTCTCCTTTGAAAATTGACTAATATTGTGTTGATTTGTAATATGTTAATCAAACATATAATAAGTTACATTTATAAATATGGATTCTAGTCAGTTAACAGGTTGTACTATAAGTTTATCGCAGTGTAGTTGTTTTAATAAACTTAATGCTGATGAGATTAAGCTCTTAAATGATAACTCTGTAATTGTTAGATATAAAAAAGGTGAAGTAATTTGCAAACAAGGCAGTTTAGTTTCTCAGATTTTATATATGGTTAAAGGATTAGCAAAAGTTTATATTGAAAGCGATGAGCGTTCACTTATTTTAAAAATGATTCCTGACGAGAATTTATTTGGTCTTGATTCTATTTCAGAAACCAACAATAAAGTTCCATATTCTGTTTCTGCATATATTGATTCTGATGTAAAACAAATAGATTTGGCAACATTCAGAACTGTTTTGTCTCAAAATGCTGAATTTGCTATGGAGATTATTAACATTTTAAATTCAAATAATTTACAAATTTCAGGACGATTTTTTTGTTTGACTCACAAACAATCTTATGGAAGACTCGCAGATACATTACTTTGTTTTGCCAATAGAATTTTTTACAGCGATAATTTTGACATACCTATTTCAAGACAAGATCTTGCAGATATTTCTGGTCTAAGTGCCGAAACAGTAGTTCGTATGTTAAAGAAATTTACTCAAGAAGGATTACTTTCGATAAATGGCAAAAACTTTAAAATACTAGACCTAAAAAAGTTAGAACAAATTAGCGATAAAGGTTAATTTGCAGATTCTAATATAATAATCAATCAAGTATCAGTTGGCAGAAATGTAAGTTAAATTTGTGAAAATAAGTTTGAGCAATTTTAAAATTGTTGAATAGAGAGAAACGCAAAAAACAATTAACATAAGTACTGAAAACAAAATAATAACTTACGACTTGATTTCGCCTTCAATATTTGCTAATTTTGAAAAACAAAGTTTGATCTTAAAAACATTGAAAAGTCGATTTAAATTTATTCTTTCCTCCTTAATTATACTTAGTCTTATAGGCTTTGGGTTGAATAGTATTATTTCTTGCCCCAGAGTAAAATCTATTAAGGAAACAGAATGGGTTAATACTAGCAATCTGAAAGGAAAGGTTACAAATTGTTTCTATTATAGTCGCTACTTAAATATCGCAGCTGAGCATTTGAATATAAAAACGTGGTCAAATGAGTACATTTTATATTACAATCAAAGCATAAATATTAAATTAATCTCTCAAATAAACAGGTTTTATGAGATTAGCCCAATTAATTTGTTAATTAATAAATCATATATTCCACGAAAATCCATTGAGTATCATTATGTTTCTTAGAAGATGACAGATTTGTTTACAAAACACTGTCTTTCAATTACAATTTTTTACGAAATAAGAAATATAATGTGCAATTCTTTACTCAAAAGGAAATGGATAAATCAAAAAATCAAAATTCCCTGCTTTTCAAAGGAATTAAATGCTTGTCAAAATGGGTTAGACGATCGATATTCATAATTTTCGCTGCATGTATGATAGGTCTTTCAAATGCATTTAATGACGAACAAAGGTGGATAAACAATACAAAGAACTTTAATCAGCAAGAACAAGTAAATGATGATGATATGAGCGATTAATAACGCACACACATGCTTAATAAATTATTTGATGCAGTGGTTTGCGTATTTTTGTTCTGCAGGTAATTGCATGTGAAAACACCTTGCTGCTAAATATTTCTGTATTAACTGTGGCACGGTTCTAAACCGTGTCACAGTTAGAAGTTTGCAGTATTTTCAGATTCTCCCTCAAAAAGATTGCATTACTTCGTAAATATTTCTTGCAATAATAAATTGTTTAATAATTTTAGATATTTTACTTTTGAATACTTAATTTTAATTAAACAACAATTTATTCCATTTTCAATATCAAACATATTATTTAAAAAAACTAAAGACTCGCTTTTAAAATGAAACTACTCCCCGTGAGACAATATGAATTTATTGTAGATTTTAGTGAAAGCGAAACAATTATTAGAATTAGTAAGCTTTGTAAGTTTTATGTTGATGGAAATATTTTTTATTCATCTCAATCTTTGTTGGGTTTTAATTTTGCATTCATAGAAGGTATTATAAAATCTAATAATAGTCAAACAACTGTTAGCATTAAGATTTCAATGCAATCTGTTTTAATAGCGTTTTTGATAATAATTTTAGGTTTTTGCTTATTATTTTTTATTGTTTCAATAGTTCAATCATTTTTAAAAAATCAAATTATTTGGGACGGGATATTTGGCTCAATAGGATTTAGTATTTTTGCTTATATATTTTATTATTCAATGTATGTCTCAGATGCTTCTTCTAAATTAGAAATATTGAAAAAGGCATTAAGGATAAGTTAAAAACGTTTTCATATATTTAGCAATCAATTTTAAATGAATTATTTGTGAAAAAAATTATTTCATACAACCTAAACGGCATAAGGGCTGCAATGAATAAAGGTCTTTGTGAATGGATAGAGCAGGAAAACCCCGATATGTTATGTTTTCAGGAGCTAAAAGCAATGCCCGACCAGTTTAACGAAGGCATTTTTCGTATGATGGGTTACGATTGCTACTGGAACTCAGCCGAACGCAAAGGTTATAGCGGAGTTGCAATTCTTACAAAAGAAAAACCTCAAAAAGTAACCATCGGATTAGGAAACGATCTTTATGATATCGAAGGAAGAGTAATTAGAGCCGATTTTAGGGACTTTTCGTTGATAAGTGTTTATGTTCCTTCTGGCACAATGGGAGACATCAGGCAGGATTTTAAAATGGATTTTCTCAATATTTTTTATAATCACTTGAATGAAGTTCGAAAAGAGCAACCAAATTTGATTGTCTCGGGCGATTACAACATTTGCCACAAACCAATTGATATTAATCATCCCGAAAGACATAATAATGTTTCCGGATTTTTGCCCGAAGAGCGAGAATGGGTCGATAAACTTACAAACAACGGTTTTGTTGACAGTTTCAGAGAATTTAATTCTGAACCAAATCAATATTCGTGGTGGAGCTATAGAGCTGGTGCAAGACAGAAAAATCTTGGCTGGCGTATTGATTATCACATGGTTTCTGAGCCAATTCGAGAAGCTTTGAAAAATGCCGCAATTCAACCCACAGCAATGCAATCTGATCATTGTCCGGTTTCTGTTGTGGTTGATTTATAAAATTGTTTGTAGTTAGTTGTTAAAGCGTAATGACTTTTTTTCAAAGGCTGAATTGTAGTGGTTTAAGTTGGTTTGTAAATTATTATACTTGAATCGGGATGAATTGTCGCATTTTTTCAAGTCCCTACGGCACTAAAAAACAACAAATCAAAATGTGGAAATTTATCCCATTTACAGTATAAATTGTTACGACTTATTTAATCCTAATTCCCAAAATCGAAATTAAAAAATGCAAAATTCTCAGATTTCAAACAATCGGTTTTATTTACTAGGCTTTATGGGCTCAGGAAAATCAACTGTTGGCAAAAGATTGGCAAATAAGTTGGGATTTAACTTTATCGATTTAGATAATTATATTGAAAAAAAACATTTTAAAACTGTTGCAAAAATATTTGAAACAGAAAGCGAGCAATCATTCAGATTATACGAAAAAGCTTGCCTTGAGGAAGTTTCTCAGTTCGAAAATGTAATTATTTCATGCGGTGGCGGAACTCCTTGCTTTTTCAATAATATGGAATTGATGAACGAAACTGGTCGAACAATTTATTTAAAACTAAGCCCTTTGATGCTAGTTAGTCGTTTAAGAAATTCAAAAAAAATAAATACTCGACCTCTGATTATGCACAAGTCAAAAGAGGAATTGACTGAATATGTGGAAAATACTTTAAATGTTAGAGAAGAATGTTATTTGAAATCGAAAATAATTGTTGATGCAAAGAACAAAAATATTTCAGAAATAATTGATTTGATAAAAATATCTGATACTGATTCCCAATAGTTTAAAAATTAGAAAGAAGAATACAACTAGTTTCGGTTCTTCCATTTAAAAGACTCTGTGAGATACAGAAACGAGTTCAGCATGTAATTCCAGAACTCCTTACCCATACAAGCAAAATGAATAAAGACAGAACATTAGTTCTGAAAAAAAAAACGGATATTTTTGTTTTTACATCAGACCTCACTAAAAATGTGTTTTAA
>Ga0154347_1121_pt1 | contig 10052 bp, 7 predicted proteins | sample RifGroA2_FD_115875 | JGI IMG/M metagenome (GOLD analysis project Ga0154347, IMG submission 115875) | Bacteroidetes bacterium GWA2_31_9
GTGCTAGCCACGATTGCTACAACTCTGATGGCATTCTTATACATAAATTCGGTGCTCACATTTTTCACACAAACCATGAAGATGTTTGGAATTATCTTTCACGATTTACAGAGTGGAATAATTATAAACATCAGGTTATGGCAAGTATAGGAGCTAAACTTTATCCTTTTCCAATCAACATTAATACATTAAACAGCCTATATAATCTTAATTTAAACGAAAAGACTGTAAATCAGTATTTCGAAAAAATCAGAATCAAAAAGGACAAAATTAATAATACCGAAGACCAGCTAATAACGACTTTTGGAGAAGATTTATATAATAAATTTTATAAGTTTTATACAAAAAAACAGTGGGGGTTATGGCCAAATGAATTAACACTTGATATTAATTCAAGAATTCAACCTCGAACAAACTATAACGATTATTTCTTTACAGATAAATATCAGGGAATTCCCAAAAACGGATATGCCGAATTAATTAATAACATTCTTTCTCAAAAGAATATAACGATTCAATTAGCAACCGATTTTAGCTCAATAAAAAATAAAATTAATTATAAATACTTAATTTATACAGGTAGAATTGATGAATATTTTGATTATCAATTCGGCAAATTGCCATTTCGTTCAATAAAATTTGAATACGAAACTCATAAAACTGAATTTTTTCAGGAAGTTGCTGTAATAAACTATACCGAAAATCTTGAAATTGAATACACTCGTATTGTAGAATCTAAACACATGACAGGTCAACAAAATCCAATTACAACAATTATTAAAGAATTTCCAACATCAAATGGAGAACCATACTATCCAATCCAACAACGGGAAAATATTGAATTATTTAGTAAATATAAATCTTTGGCTGAAAAATCTAAAAACGTATTTTTCTTAGGACGAGCTGCTGAGTATAAATATTATAATATGGATCAGGTTTGCCTTAATTCATTGAATCTTGCTACTGTTTTTTAGTATTGAATAATCTCTCAATTTATCATTATCAAAATTATGCTCTACATCTTAAAAACTTTTCCTTTAAGTTTTAGTTAAAATAAATCATTTTAGTAATTTTGAGCAACATTTAAAATATTTATATATGAATACCGGCAGTTATTTATCACGCCATAATGGCCCAAGAAACTCAGAAATAGAACAGATGTTGAAAGTTATTGGCGTTGATAGCGTTAATCAACTTATCGAACAAACAGTTCCTTCAAATATCAGGTTAGCAAAACCACTGGATTTACCAGAAGGATTAAGCGAATTTGAATATCTTAAAAAAGTAAAAGAAATAGCTTCAAAAAATAAGCTTTTCAAAACTTATATCGGAATGGGATATTATGGAACAATTCTTCCTTCTGTAATTCTACGAAATATTCTCGAAAACCCAAGCTGGTACACATCATACACTCCTTATCAGGCTGAAATTTCGCAAGGACGACTTGAGGCTCTTCTTAATTTCCAAACTATGGTTATTGACCTTACAGGAATGGAAATTGCAAACGCATCACTACTCGATGAAGCAACAGCAGCATCAGAAGCAATGATTATGATGTACAATAGCCGAACAAGAGATGCAGTTAAAAACGGAGCAAACCAAATTTTTGTTGACGAAAATACATTTCCACAAACACTCGAAGTAATTAAAACAAGAGCATTGCCGCTTGGAATTGAAGTTGTTACAGGCGATTTCAATTCTTATGGATTTAATGCTAAAGTTTTTGGAAGCATTATTCAATATCCTTCAGGCGATGGAAAAATATTTGATTATAGCCAATTTGTAACAAAATCACATGCAAATAATTCATTGGTTGCAGTTATTGCCGATATTATGAGCCTTGTAATGCTTACACCTCCAGGCGAGTGGGGTGCTGATATTGTAACAGGTTCAACACAACGTTTTGGAATTCCAATTGGCTATGGCGGACCACATGCAGCATATTTTGCAACTAAAGACCAATATAAGAGAACAATGCCGGGCAGAATTATCGGAATTTCTGTTGACGCAAAAGGAAATACTGCTTTACGTATGGCATTACAAACTCGCGAACAGCATATTAAGAGAGAAAAAGCAACTTCAAATATTTGTACTGCTCAAGCACTTTTGGCAAATATGGCAGGAATGTACGCTGCTTATCATGGACCAGATGGACTTAAACAAATTGCCGGAAAAATTCATGCTTTTGCAACTTTAGTTTCCGAAAAATTAACTGAACTTGGTTATACTCAGGAAAATAAAAACTATTTCGATACACTTAAAGTTAGCTTGCCATCGGGTGTAACATCAACTCAAATTAAAGCAATTGCATTAGATAACGAAATAAATCTGATGTATTATGCTGATAATAAAATAGGAATAAGCCTTGACGAAACTGTTTCTGTTCAGGATCTAATTTTATTGTTAAATGTGTTTGCAACAGCAGTAGGAAAGCAAGTTGGAAAATTATCTACAGATTTTAACAAACATAGTTTTGAGCAAAAATTTGCAAGAAAATCTACATTCCTTTCACATCCTGTTTTCAATCGTTATCATTCTGAAACTGAGATGATGCGTTACATCAAAAAACTCGAAAGAAAAGATATTTCCTTAACTCATTCGATGATTTCGTTAGGCTCTTGCACAATGAAGCTAAATCCTGCTACATCAATGCTTCCGTTAAGCTGGATGGAATTTGGAAATATTCACCCATTTGTGCCACAAAATCAGGCAGAAGGCTATCATTACATGTTTTTTGAATTAGAAAAATACTTGAAAGAAGTTACAGGTTTTGATTCATTTTCGTTTCAGCCAAATTCGGGTGCAGCAGGCGAATATGCAGGATTGATGGTTATTCGTCAATATCATATTAAACACGGACATGCAAACCGCAATGTTGTATTAATTCCATCGTCGGCACACGGAACAAACCCAGCAAGTGCTGCAATGGCAGGAATGGATATTGTTGTGGTTGAATGCGATAGCAATGGAAATATCAATATCGAAGATGTTAAGAAAAAAGCCGAACTTCATAAAGATAATCTATCGTGTTTTATGGTTACTTATCCATCAACACATGGAGTTTTTGAAAGTAAAATCATCGAAATGATTGAAATTATTCATCAATACGGTGGCTTGGTTTATATGGATGGGGCAAATATGAATGCACAGGTTGGACTTACAAGCCCTGCTCGTATTGGTGCCGATGTTTGCCATTTGAATCTGCATAAAACATTTGCTATTCCTCATGGAGGCGGCGGTCCGGGAGTTGGTCCAATTGGAGTAGCAAAGCATCTTGTTGAATATTTACCAAAACATCCGGTTATTAAAACAGGTGGCGAAAATGGCGTAAGTGCCATATCGGCTGCACCTTATGGAAGTGCAAGTATTTTTACAATTTCACATGCTTATTGCTGTATGCTTGGCGGCAGAGGACTTACAGAAGCAACAAAATATGCAATTCTAAATGCAAATTATATAGCATCGGCTCTAAAAAATTATTACGATGTATTATACACCGGCGAAAACGGAAGAGTAGCTCACGAAATGATTTTAGATTGCCACAAATTTAAAGAAGCCGGAATTACCGAAACCGATATTGCAAAACGACTTATGGATTTTGGATTTCATGCACCAACACTTTCGTTCCCTGTTCATGGAACATTAATGATTGAGCCAACTGAAAGCGAATCGTTACAAGAACTTGACCGTTTTATAGAAGCTATGATTACAATTTATAAAGAAATAGAAGAAATAAAATCAGGAAAAGCAGATGCTATCGATAATGTTCTTTTAAATTCGCCTCACTCCGAACACGAATTACTTGCCGACGAATGGAATCATAAATATTCTCGTTCAAAAGCTGCTTACCCGCTAAGCTGGATTAAGGAAAATAAATTTTTCCCAACAGTTAGCCGAGTTGATAATGCTTATGGCGATAGAAATTTAGTTTGTGCTTGTGCTCCGGTTGAGGATTATAGGTAATTAATTGAAAATCTAATATTGAAAAAGCTCAGTTCTGTTGGAATTGGGCTTTTTTGTTTTTTCAAGCAAGCACTTCGCAGCTTGAAGTTACAAACTTCAAGCTATCTGTAATTACGCAGAATCTCAACTGAGGCTATGCTGAAGCATGATGCATATAGGAGCTGTTGTACAGTAATAAACTGTTCTGGATTTTACATTGAAGTTGCAAACTTCAATGTGAGTTGGAAATACTAAAAGATTATTTTACACTTTTTATATTGATTTTGTTACTATTTGTATCTAATTTTTCAAGTTGAAAAAAATAGCAGTCCATACGAGTCTCTAATATTGACTGTTTTTCTTTCAATACTTGTATATCTTCTTGCAATTCATTATTTTCATTTTTAAGACTATCATTATTAATCGTCATATAAATAGTAGCCAAAACAAGTAATATATTAAAAATAAAAGATATGTTTTCTTTAATAATTTTATATAATCTTAATCTTTTCAATTCTGCAAATGATTTGAATTTATATCCTTGCATAGTAAGTCTATAAGACCTATTGCCGACTTTTTTAATTAGATTAATATCTTCTAAGCAACCAAGTATAGTAAATTCATTATGTGCAGTTCCAAGTCCTACTCCTTTCTTTATTTCATCATCAGTTAAAGAGCCTTTATTTATTTTTAAATACTCTATTAATTTTGTTGCGGTATTTTTTTGTTGCCTATTCATAGTTCTAATTAATAATTATAATAGTATTAGCATAAAGGAATTTCGCATATTTGCATGGGTAAGCTGTTGTTACTTTTTGTATCCTTGTGTTGGAACTCTTGGCTTATAATCATAAATCGCCCATGTTTTTTTTGAATTAACACATAAATATATAGTCTTATCTTTCAAATCATAGCTAATAGATACTGTGTAGTGAAATCCATTTTTATAGAAAGTATTCCATTCTCTTAAATTATCATCAGGTGCTTTGTCTGGGTCTTTTCCCCTTATAACGGAAATATCTCTCATTTCAAAAGTTCCATAAAAAGTTGAATCATCCCCAAAAATACTAAACAAGTTTTCAATTGTTTTTTTTAGTTCTCTTTCATCAGCTTCGTCTTTAAGAAAGGTCGCATCTCTACTTCCATCTGATTTGTCCGATAGTAATACAGTATCAAAATAGATATCTGGTCCTAATTCACCATGAGAAGATTTTATCACTCCAGCAGTTTCAGCTTCAATAGAAATCTCCGTTGGCTTAAAGTTATCATGACTAAGTCCAAAAAAATCGATGCCAATTTCTTTTAATAGTCTTACATAATCTTTTGCTTTTTCTTTCCTGCTAAATAAGCCCATAATAATTTATTTAATTATCAAGTTTGTATTTCGTTCATTTTTTCAATAACAGCTACATCTGTATTCCCACATATTATGGGTATATTCCCAATATCCGCAATAAATAACTATACATTATCTCAAAATTAATTCATTTCAAATTAATTATCAAATATAAACTATAAAGATTTAAAACTAGCTGATATAAAGCGTGAAAGTATTTGTAAATTTATACCAAACCGCTAACAAAAGAGTGATAACGAATTTTGTTTGCTGGTTTGGTTAATGCCAACCGACTAACAGTTTTAAAATAAAAACAACGTGAATTATTTTAAATATCTTGTTAGCGAGTCGGTATTAGAACTCTTGACCCACAATTTATTTTAATTTCATTGTAAATAATTTTGTAGCACTATTCACAATTTTGTACTAAACAATTTTGAGTTTGCCCATAGGGCAATTACGACAATAAAAAAAAGCAACAATTCAGTAGACATCTTTCCAAATTAATATTTGTATAACCCTGACCTTTAGGTCGGGGAAAAACAATATGAAAAAAAGGGCTTAGCCCTGAATTTTATTAATAATAAGAAGTTATTGCGATGACAAACAAAAATTTTGAACAAAAGGCATGGCTAAAGCCAAGAATGCTTTCGATTTCTTCAATCCCCGACCTAAAGGTCAGGGTTAATAATCCTTATTATTAATTTGGAAAGATGTCTAGTATTTCCAATATGGAATATACAAGATACAATTGGTTGTAAAAACTTACCACTTTATATATGTCCTACGGACAATCATTAATATCGTTATTGTATTTTATTGACATTGAAGCTCGCGAAGTAAATTCGGGACAGTCTCTATGGGCTTTTTTCAGAATCCAAATTATGTTTCTTAATAAAAAAAATAAGACAGTTTGTTGCTGAATTCGGAATAATGAAATTAAAACCTATTTTTTAGTCAGTTAATAAAGTGATACCGCTTAAATTGGCTTTACCGTTTTTCAAAAATTCGTAAGTCATTCTATCGGATTTACAATCAATAAATTGAATCCCTTTTAAGTTTTTATTTTTAAAGAAAGTGTTTATAAGAGTTGAGTTTTGGAATGTTAGCTTTTTAAAGGCACAGTTTTCAAAATAGCAGTCCTCCAATGTGCCATTGAAAACTATATCGGCAATCGCCATTCCTATAAAAGAGCTACGATTCCATACAGCATTAGCAATTGTATTTTTCTCGAAACCACCTGTTTTAATAACAACTCCAGTAAAATCGGCATCGGTAAAATCGCAACCATAGATATAGCTTCCCAAAAATTCAGTTTCTTTGAGTGAACAGTTTTTAAATATATTGTTGGCTAAGTTTGAACTCTGAATATGGCTGTTGCTGATGTCGGAATCAGAGAAGTTACAGCTATCAACATTATTGCTTTTTAGAAGAAGTTGCGACAAATCTGAACCAATAAACTTGCAGTTCTTCATATTGGAGGAACTGAATTTTTCATGCAAATTTTTCAACCCCGAAAAGTCTGCGTCCACCCAATTCCCACGCGACATATCCCATTTAAGCTTTTTCGTCTGCAATTCAGTCGATTGCTTAACCACAAGCTCAGTTGTTGACATTTCGGTAACCGTCGATTGTATGTTTTCTGAAAAGTAGTTAAGGTCAACAGCCAGAATTTCTGCCATACGGTTAAACGTAATGATGTCGGGCATTGATTCTCCACGCTCCCATTTACCGACTGCCTGCGAACTAATGAATAGACGTTGAGCAAGTTGGGCTTGAGAAATATTTGTTTTTTTTCGTGCTTCGGCAATTTTATTGCCAATTAATTTAGTATTTAACATAATTGCTATTTATTTGGTTATTCGACACAGCAAAGATATTCGGAATCATTTCCAGAATCAAAAAAATACAAAAACTTATAGTTGTATTTACGCTATTTATAGTTGTTATTTAACAACTATTAGTAGTATATGTCGAGATTTAAGGTTAATTTTTTGTAAACAGACAACCACCTGCTATATGCTTACACACTTACTACCTGAAAGACAGAGATCCAATGTCATTAAGTTTATCTACAAGTCCAATAGGACTTGAATTTGAATAACCCACAATGAAATTGGGGGTTATTCAAACTAAAAGGGCATTGTATTACACTATTTCATGCATATTGATTAATTTTAAACATAAATTTAATCAAAAGTGTATTATACGGCACTTTTTGTTGTTTCTATTTAGATTGTGTTAGTTTTTTTAGAAGAAGTAACGTTTTGCAACTACCTGAAGGACGGAACTTTTACCACAAAACTTGATTTAAAAACGAAACTTTATTGCGTATGTGAAGTAAATGGGAGTTTTTCTTTTGGTCATCCCTTCGTTTTTCTATTTCCCTTTTCCCAATTTCACACCAAAAAGCCTTCATTTCTAATTTTTCTGTGTATCTCATTTATGTTTTTCGGAATATCCGCTTTTAGCAACCAATTTACATCAAATCCATTTCGTATGGCTGTTTGCATCAAATAATTGCTTTCAGAAATTAGTTCACCCAAATTAATTAAATTGTCATTAAATTCTATTCGATAATCTTCATGCAAAGCATTAATCAATATTAAAATTTTGAAAGCTCTTGCTATAACATAAATGCAAAATTTGTATGATTTTACAGCTTTTGATTGATCTATATTTTTATTGTTAAGACGCAATACTTCGTTGAGCATCAGTAAATTTAAACTTATTTCGCCAAATTTATCTTTTGTGGTTTTTACATGTGTGGTAATTTCTCCACTCAAATAACGCATATCCATCATTAAATAACCAGGACTATGAAAATAATTAGTCATTTTTTCTACATTAGTTTTAACAATTATTTCCATTTCTGCTCTGCGTTCATCAACATTTTTGGAACTTAATAACTCAAAGTTCAAACGATTTGCTAAAACTAAATCGTATTTGAGTAATCTAAATATTAATTTATCTTTTTCTGCTGATGGCAGTTGGCTTATCGCTCTTTTAAATTCTGGTTCAAATTTCATTGTAATTTACCTCCGTAATGTTGTGTTATGTCTCCGTGTAACAATTTATCAATTTAACAATTTATCAATGTAACAGTTGTAATTTACTTTAAAACTATTTTACTTTATCGAAAGTCAATTCAAAGCTTATTCCACCTTGTAAAGAAAGAACTTTTAGCCTTTTATATTTTAATTCATAAATTGACCATGATTCTGATTTTCCATTATAAGCATTATCAGACCAATAATGATAATTGCCATTAATATCTATCCAGTAATAATAATTAATCCAGTTTTTTGTAATTGAGATAGATTCATTTTTATTAAAAAACTCCCATGTGCCGTTACCCACAGCACTATCAATTTCATATTTTATTACACTGCCATCTTTTTTAAATTCATAAGTAAAATCGGGGATTTCTGCCTGACTACCGTTTCCTGTACTAACATCAATTAATTTCCATTTTCCTGTTAGTCGTTGAGTTTTTGACCTTAAACTTAATAATGGACCATCTTCATATTTTTTGCATGAAACTATTAAGAATAATAATATTATTGGTAAAAGTAGTTTTTTCATTTTATTAGTTAATTTTTTGTAAAAAAGCATCCCGAAATTTCGCATAAATTTGCAAAATTTCGGGTAAATTACTTTTCAATAAGTTTAAATTTTAGTTAGGAATACATTTGATTTTATAATTATATGCACCTGAATTTCCTTCTAATAGTAATAAATTTGAATTAATGGTAGTAATATTACATGAATATTCGCAATTATCAGATTGTACCTGAGTTAAACCATAACATAAAATACTTTCATTTCCGTCTGAAAATCGCCAGTAACGATTATCGTATAAAACACCCGGCTGTCCATTATAAGTATATTCTTCGGATGTAAAGTAAGTGCCATAACTTGTGAAATTAACATCAAACCTACTATATGTTATCATGTCGCTGGGTATAGCATAAGAAGTATCAAATGTGCTTGTATTAACCATGTAATATTCTACAACTTTCCAAGTTTTACAAAGTAGATTTGCAGTAGTGCCTGTAATAGTTTGCGAGCCTACAGTAGTAAATATTGTACTTGTTTCAGCTGTAGCATTTATATATAGTATAAAACTAAAGTTTGTACTGTCAATGCTAACTATCTCAACATATCCGTAATTTTCAAGAATAATTCTATTATTGCTACTTGAAAAATAACAACTTCCACTAGTGGCAGTTCCATCGTCAAACATAATAAAATAATGACCGTTTGTTGTGAATTCAATCCATACATATTCAACTGTGTTTGTTGATTTTGTGGTGCTTACATACCATTTTTTAGCATATTGTGAAGGAACCGTTTTTTGGGTGGTTGGAGTTACAATGGGGGAGGGTTCTGGCTCTGTTTTATCCTTTTTGCAAGCTGTAAAAGCCATGATAATACTAGAGAAAAGCATAATGTTAAATATAAACTTTTTCATAAAATTTAATTTTTATTAGTTATTTAATATTGAATAAAATTAAGCAAATATAATTAATTAATTGAATTATTTGTTTTTTGTAAAAATAAATATTAATATATATTTATTGTTCTGTTTATAAGTAATATATGAATTTATTACAATTAAATCAGTATGTATTTGATTGATAATTAAGAGTAAATATTGATAGTGTAAGTAGTATTTATTAAGTAGTTTGATATATGTTATTTTAAATTTTGTAATTAGTATCTCTTAGAAAACTCCAATAATTTCGTTACTCTGGTTTTGAAAACAGTTGTT
>Ga0154347_1280_pt3 | contig 9937 bp, 10 predicted proteins | sample RifGroA2_FD_115875 | JGI IMG/M metagenome (GOLD analysis project Ga0154347, IMG submission 115875) | Bacteroidetes bacterium GWA2_31_9
AATTCGTGCAATTAGTGGCAATTCTTATATCATTAATATCTTAACAAATCAGTGTCTATTAAAAATTATAAAATTGTTAAATTGTTAAATTGTTAAATTGTTACATAATATCCTGTAAATCCTGTAATCCTGTCAAATAAAAAATCATAACCATCAAAACAAATCAGTGTCTAATATTCTTATAAAATCTGCGTCTTAAATTTTTGTTAATAAAAATTCCCCCCATTGTTTAAAATTCAAATCTATTCAAATGATAGTTTTGGGATTAAAAGGTAAATTTGCTATTTAATAAAAATATATAGAAATGGTGAAAATTATAGCAATTGCTAATCAAAAAGGTGGAGTTGGAAAAACTACAACTGCAATTAATTTTGCATCTAGTTTGGCTGCTTTAGAATACAAGGTGCTTCTTATAGACGCTGACCCTCAGGCTAATGCAACATCGGGGATGGGTTTTGATGTTAAAACCATTAAAACAAGTATTTACGAATGCTTAATTGATGGCATTAATCCAAAAGATATAATTCTTAATTCTGAAATTGAAACATTAGACGTTTTACCCTCGCATATAGATTTGGTTGGTGCCGAAATAGAAATGGTGAACCTTCCAAACAGAGAAAAAATGATGAAGTTTATGATTGAAAAAATTCAAAACGATTACGACTTTATAATTATTGATTGTTCACCATCATTAGGATTACTTACAGTTAATGCTTTAACTGCATCTAACACTATAATAATTCCTGTTCAATGCGAATATTTTGCACTCGAAGGTCTTGGAAAGCTTTTAAATACTATCAAATTTATTCAAAACCGTCTTAATCCGGAATTACAAATAGAAGGATTTTTATTGACAATGTATGATTCAAGATTAAGGCTTGCCAATCAGGTAGTTGCCGAAGTAAAACAACATTTTCAACAAATGGTTTTTGAAACCATAATCCAACGAAATGTAAAATTAGGTGAAGCCCCAAGCTTTGGAAAACCAATTTTGTTTTACGATGCCGAATCAACAGGAGCTAAAAATTATTTAAGCTTATCGAGAGAGTTTTTACAAAAAAATGAACTTACAAAAATGAATAACACAGAAAAAATTATAGAAAACATTACAGAATTATGAATCCAAAAAAACCAGTATTAGGTCGTGGCTTAGGAGCTTTAATCGACGAAGCAGTTCATAAACCACATTCTATTGAACTCATAAACGAAATTGAAATCGAAAAAATCGAAGTAAATCCATTTCAACCACGTAAAGAATTTGATGAAGATTTAATTGACGAACTTGCCGAGTCAATCAAGCAAGTTGGTATTATTCAGCCAATTACTGTTAGGAAAACCGATAAAGGAACATTTCAAATAATTTCAGGAGAAAGAAGATTAAGAGCATCTAAAAAAGCAGGACTTATTAAAATTCCGGCATACATCAGAACTGCCGATGAACAAGGAATGTTAGAAATGGCATTAATCGAAAATATTCAACGCGAAGACCTTAATGCAATTGAAGTTGCAATAAGCTATCAACGATTAATGGAAGAATGCAAACTTACTCAGGAAAACCTTAGCGACAGAGTCGGAAAAAAACGAAGCACAGTTGCAAATTATTTACGTTTATTAAAGCTTCCTGCCGAAATTCAGCTTGGATTAAGAAATGGCAAAATATCAATGGGACATGCCAGAGCAATTGTTAACATTGAAGACCCAGAAACTCAATTAATGATTTATCACGAAGCAATAAAATATGATTTTTCTGTTCGTAAAATTGAAGAAGTTGTAAGAGAACTTAGTGTTGAAGAGGAGTTAAAAAAAGAAACTATTACTAAAGCCAAATTATTACCAGAAGAATATACAAATCTTAAAAAGCATCTTTCAAATTATTTTGGAACACCAGTTGCTTTCAAAAGAGATAATAATGGAAAAGGGAAAATCGTTATAAACTTCAACTCCGACGATGAATTGGAAAGAATAGTTTCTATTATTGATAAAATAAATAACTGAAATTTGAGAAATAAAAGTTCTATAAATATTTTCAAGAAATTAAACAGACATTTTTTAATGCTCTGTTTAATTGCTTTTTATAGCTTAAATTTATTTTCACAACAAGAAGATAATTTTTCAGATACTTTAAAACGAAAACATTCTCCAACGTTAGCATCAGTTATGTCTGCAATTGTGCCGGGTTCGGGTCAGGTGTATAATAAAAAATACTGGAAAGTTCCAATTATTTATGCTGGCATGGGAGCTTTAGTTTATTTTGCCATTGACAATAAAAAGGTTTATATGAAATATCGTGATGCATACATTTATAAAACAGATACGGATTCATTAACAATTGACCCTTATCCTGACTTTTCGGCAAGCGATGTTGAAACTGAAATGAATAAATGGCGAAGATATAGAGACATGAATGTGATTTTTTTAAGTTTAATTTATGTATTAAATATTATTGACGCAAGTGTTGATGCGAACTTATTTGACTATGACGTTACAAACGACTTAACTTTAAGACTTGATCCAATATTAAATAAAACACCTAATGGTTCACACGTGGGGCTTAAGCTCCGTTTAAAATTTTAAATAATGATTCTAAAAACAATTTCAATAACTATAATTTCAATTTTTATAAGCTTAAATGTTTTTGCAGATAATAATCCTGATATTGACTCTCTAAAAAACGAATCAGAAAATACCGAAATTATTAATAATCTTGATAGTTTATTAAATTTATGGTACATAAGTAGCTCTTTATCTTCAGAATATTATAACAATTCAGATTTAAAGGAAGATACAGTATATTTAAATTCTCTGCCAACTTTCTCGGACTCTATTTTAATAGAAAGATTAAACAATCTTTCAACTTTAATAAAGCTACCTTTTAACGATAAAGTTAGAGATTATATAAACGCATACACAATCAAACATCGCAAACGAGTTGAAGTAATGCTTGGTTTAACTAATTATTACTTTCCAATATTTGATGAAATTTTAGATAAATACAACTTACCACTGGAATTAAAATATCTAGCAATAATAGAATCTGCTTTAAATCCAGAAGCTACATCTCGAGCCGGAGCAGCAGGTTTATGGCAATTTATGTTTGCAACAGGCAAAATGTATAAACTAAACATAAATACGTTTGTTGACGAACGCAGAGACCCAATAAAATCAACCGAAGCAGCAGCTCTATTCTTAAGCGATTTATATAAAATATATGACGACTGGCTTCTAGCAATTGCAGCCTATAATTGTGGTCCTGGAAATGTAAACAAAGCAATCAAACGATCAAAAGGAAAAAACAATTATTGGGAAATTTATCATTATTTACCAAAAGAAACTCGTGGATATGTTCCTGCTTATATTGCAGCAACTTATGTAATGAACTATTATTCAGAACACAATATTGTTCCTAAAAAAATTGAATTTCCAATTGCAGTTGATACAATTATGATTACAGAAGACTTGCATTTTGGGCAAGTTGCTGAAGTTTTGAATATGCCAATGGAAATGATTAGAGACTTAAATCCACAATACAGAAAAGATATTATCCCTGCAAAATCAGGAACTTATCCGCTAATGATGCCATCTGAATATACTACAAAATTTTTAGACTTAAGTGATTCGATATTTTCTTACAAGGATTCAATTTTTTTCTTAAATAAATCTTCAGTAATTCCTTCAAAAAAAGGAAATATTGCTTTTATTCCTGATTCTCCTTCTGATAACATGAAGGCTGTTTATTACACAGTTAGGTCAGGAGATAATGTTACTTCAATAGCAAACAAATACAGAGTAAGTGTCAATAATTTAAAATATTGGAATAATATTCATAGAAATTTGATAAAAGTGGGACAAAAATTAGTTGTCTATATTCCTAAAAATAGTAAAGACCAAACTCTTGCCGAGGTCAGTTCCAATAATGAAACAAAAGATGCAAAGACAGAAATTGCAAAGAATAATTCCGACAATAATGATGATTTTGTTTATTATAAAGTCAAATCTGGCGATAACTTATGGGATATTGCAAAAAAATTTCCAGGAGTTTCAAATACAGATATAATGGACTTAAATAATATCAAAAATTCAAAATCACTTAAACCAGGGCAAGTATTAAAAATTAAGAAAAAGTAGTAATTTAGCTTTCATTTATGAACATCAATGAAAAAATAGTAAAAGAATTAAAAAAATATCTACTTCAAAATATTGGAGATGAGATAAAAGATGTTATTTTATTTGGTTCACAATCTAATAATACATCAACCGTAAATTCTGATTACGATGTTTTAATAATTGTTAATAAAAATTATGATAGTAAATATGAGGAAAAAATCATTGATTTATGCTACGACATTGATTTAAAATATAATATAATAATAGACCCTCATGTATTATCGGAAAAAGAATTGCAAACAGTAAGGGGAAAACAACCAATTTTTATAAATGCAATTAATAATGGATATCACGCATGACCTTAAATTTTGAAGATAGGCAGACATTGATAAAATATCGTATTGAACAAGCAAAAGAAACAATTGATGATGCTCGTTTAATGATTGATAATAATAAATATCGTTCGGCTGTAAATAGAATTTACTATGCTATGTTTTATTCTTTATTAGCTTTTGGGTTGAAGCATAATTACGAAACAGGTAAACACACGAAATTAATAGGTTGGTTTAATAAAGAGTTTGTTCATAGCGGTTTAATTGATAAGAAATTTGGAAGAATTATAAACAGAGCTTATTTAAGACGCACAAAAGGAGATTACGACACTTACGTAGAATTTGACAAAGAAACAATCAATACAATGTTTTCTGATATGATTGAATTTATTGATACAATTGAAAAGTCAATACATAGCTAGAAACTTTAAAGTGCATTAGTAACAAAAAAAAATCATAACAATCAGCCAAAATCTGCGTTCAAAAAAATATGAACTAATGAAACCAATCAAAACCAGCATATTTATTTTAATTGTTTTATTCTTATTATCAGCTCTTTCCTTTGTATTTCCAAAAGATGGATTAAAAATTCAAAACTTTGGTACTCTTCGTTTTGCAAATTTTGAAGAAGTTTTTAGTTTAAAAAAAACGCAATATGCTGATATTTCTGCAATTATAAATTCAGCTGAGATTGAAGTTGACACAACATCATTAATATCAATTGATACATCTGCAATCATAAAAGATTCGTTACATTCAGTTGTACTTAAAGTAGATTCTTTAGATACTATTCCAATTTCAAAAAAAGAGAGTATTGCTTTAGACACAAATATTAAAATTTACAATCTTGAATATCCTGAAAATGAGAACGATGCTCTTTATGGATTTTTTAAGATTTTAAGTTCTGTTCAAAAAAGCAAAGAACCTGTGAGAATAATGCATTATGGTGATTCTCAAATAGAAGGTGACAGAATTTCATCTTATATTCGATATAAATTACAAAAACAATTTGGAGGAACAGGAATTGGCTTACTTCCTGCTTTTCAGATTTATAATTATTCTGTTTCGATGAAACAAACAGCTTCTTCAAACTGGAAACGATATACAATTTTGGATAAAAATAAAGCAGGAAATGAAAGCAAAAAATATGGCGTAATGTCCTTATATTCAAAATTTACCGACCTCAACAATGAAGCTAACGACAGCACAGTCCACGAAGCTTGGATAAAATTTGAAAAATCAAAATCGACATATTACACTAACCGAAAATTTGTAAAATGCAAAATGTATTATGGCTATAATAATTCTCCGTTAATTGCAGAACTATATCAAGGCGAGAATCTTAAAAATGTTAAAACCATTATGTCGAGCGATAAACTAGAGCAAATTACATGGGATTTGGATAATAATTTCGATGATGTTACTATAAAATTCTCAGGCAAAGACAGCCCAAATTTTTACGGTTTTTCGTTTGAGGATAATAATGGAATTTTGGTCGATAATTTTGCACTTCGTGGAAGTTCAGGACTTGAATTTACCAAAAACGATTTACAGCTTCAAAAAGAAATGTCAACAAAATTTAAAACCGGTTTAATAATTCTACAATATGGAATTAACATTGTTACAGGCAATTCAAAAGATTATGCTTATTACGAAAATTGGTACTATAATCAAATAACCACTATTCAGAAAATATATCCAAACACACCCATAATTGTTATTGGAGTATCAGATATGTCAAGAAAAGTAGAAGATGTTTATGAATCGTATCCAACAATTGAACAAATACGTGATGCTCAGAAAAATGCAGCTTTTCGTGCAAAATGTGCATTCTGGGATTTGTACGAAGCCATGGGTGGCGAAAATTCAATGCCAAGCTGGGTAAATCATGAACCACCAATGGCAGCAAAAGACTATACACACTTTAGTTATCAGGGTGCTAAAAAAGTAGCTGAAATGTTTTATAATTCACTAATTTTCGATTATAATCAATTTGTGAAAAGGAAAAGTTCGTAAGAAAAATGGTTGAATTGCTAAATGGTTACATTGCTAAATGGTTCTATGTGATTTTTTCTATGTGTGCTATGTGTCTATGTGGTAAAATGTTAAAAAATCTTTAATTATCCAATGAATAAAATCCTTTCATTCCTAATTTTAATTATTCAAATATGTTTCTCTTTAAACGCCAATTCTCAAAAAGTTGATTTAAGTTCATATTCTTATTTACGTCTTTTTGAAAACGAAATAATCTGTCCCGAATCAAATGTAAAATTCAGAAATTTTGCTAAAAATATTTCCGAAGATTCTTTAAAAACCAAAACAGTTAACATTCTCCAAATTGGCGACTCACATATTCAAGCTGATATGTTTTCAGCTAAATTAAGATTTCTATTTTCAAAGAGTTTATTGCATATTGCCGGACGAGGTTTAGTGTTTCCTTATACGCTTGCAAAAACCAATAATCCAACTGATTATGATGTTACATATACTGGAAATTGGGAATCGTGCCGAAGTCTCGAAAAAGATAAAAAATGTAATCTTGGAATTTCAGGAATTTCTGCAACTACATTTAGCGAAAACTCATCAATAACAATGTGTTATAAAAACTTTGATTCAATTTGTTCAAATCTAAAAACAATTAAAATCCTGCACGAGATTGGCGAAAAAGAATTTATTCCAAAAATTAACAACCAATTTGCGAATGAATTTGTAAAAGTTAGTGAAAATCTTGCATACAGCAGTTTCAATATCAACAACACAGACCCTTTTACAATAACTTTCATTAAAACTAGCGAAAAACAAACAAAATTTACACTCAATAACTTTTATCTTGAAACCGAAAACACTGGATTGGTATATAATTCAGTTGGAATAAATGGTGCTGATGTAAATTCATATCTTAATTGCAATTTATTGAAAAGTCAATTGGATTTTCTAAATCCAGAACTTATTATTATTTCGCTTGGTACAAACGACGCATATCCCGAAAAATTTGATGCAAATGTTTTTACCCAAAGCTATACGACACTAATTAACAATCTATTAGAAACCTGCCCAGAAAGTGCAATAATACTTACAACTCCCGGCGATAGTTATCGAAATAGAAAATATTTAAATATTAATTACGAAAAATCCAGAGAAATTATAATAAAACTTGCCGAAAAATATAATTTAGGAGTTTGGGATTTTTATACAATTATGGGAGGCTTAAATTCAATATATCTTTGGCATAAATCGAACTTATGTTTTGATGATTATCTGCATTTTAACAAGGTTGGATATGAGTTACAAGCTTTACTTTTTCATAAAGCATTACTCGATTTAATTTCAAAAAATCAAAACAAATAAAATTGACTTGGTTAAGAGACATATTCGTTTATTCTGAGGATTCTCCATTGCTGTTCACGCAGTTATATTTCTGGATATTTCTGGCAATCGTTCTTTTTATTTATACTTTCTTATATAAAAAAAGTGCTTTAAGAAATTCCTATCTTTTCATTATTAGCTTGTTTTTTTACTACAAATCGGGTGGTTACTTTTTCTCGCTTCTGATTTTTTCAACCTTGGTAGATTATACAATTGGTCTTTTAATTTCGAAAAAAGAAAAGCTACTAACCCGACGAATGTTGCTGTTAGCCAGTATTGTAATCAATTTGAGTTTGTTAGGATTTTTTAAATATTCGTATTTTGTAATTGATAATATAAATTCAATTTTTCATACAAATTTCAAGGTTGTCAATCTGCTTGCCGAATGGACAAACTCAATTGCCGGAACTCATTTCGATATTTCTTCGATAATTTTACCTGTAGGAATTTCATTCTACACTTTTCAAACTATTAGTTACTCTTTTGATGTTTACAGAAATAAAGTAAAAGCTGTTACAAACATTATTGATTTTGGATTTTACGTAACATTTTTTCCTCAGTTAGTTGCCGGACCAATTGTTCGTGCCGCTGAATTTATTCCTCAGCTTTATCAAAAATATTCGTTAAATTCCCAAGTAATGGGGCATTCTTTATTCCTCATTTTGAATGGATTAATTAAAAAAATCTTAATTTCAGATTTTATTTCAATAAATTATGTTGACAGAGTTTTTGAGGCTCCACTTTCATACTCAGGTTTTGAGAATTTAATGGCAGCTTATGGATATTCAATTCAGATTTATTGCGATTTTTCGGGATATACCGACATTGCAATTGGAGTAGCTTTATTATTTGGTTTCCGACTACCAGTTAACTTTAATTCTCCATACAAAGCAATTAATATAACCGACTTTTGGCGACGTTGGCACATTTCATTATCTACATGGTTAAGAGATTATTTATACATACCATTGGGCGGAAATAGAAAAGGGAAATTCAGAATGTATTTGAGTCTAGCATTAACAATGATTTTGGGAGGTTTATGGCACGGACCAAACATTCGATTTGTTATTTGGGGAGCCATTCATGGCTTTTCGCTAATTTTACACAAACTATGGAAAACGGTTGTACCATCTGCAACACATTTAAAAGGTTACAAAAAAGTTTTTGCTGTTTTCTTAACATTCCAGACTGTAACATTTTCATGGATTTTTTTCCGTGCTCAGGATTTAGAAACAGCAAATATGATGTTCGACCAAATAGCTCATAACTTTATGCCAGGACTAATTCCCGAAATGATTAGCTCCTACAAAGTTATTTATGGAATAATTTTATTTGGACTTATTGCACACTGGCTCCCGTCAATGTGGAAAGAACGAATGAGAGGTTACTTTATTAAAACTCCTTACTTATTAAAAGCCTTAATTGTTGTAGTAATTATATTTATTCTGTATCAGGTAAAATCAACTGAATTGCAGCCATTTATTTATTTTCAGTTTTAGAGCAGATATTATTCTTCAAATATATTTCTTAGATAGCTTTTCATAATTTTATATTTTACACTTAACTCCTATTGTATTTATATAATTATTTGTATAATTTTGTTTTAAATAAATATTATTGCAACACATAGAATTATAGAATTTACAATACATTATTATTTTCAAATAAAACAGAAAATGAAAACTAAAATAATTCTAATAACATTAATCCTATTGTGTAAATTTGCTTTAACACAAAATAATTGTTTCAATATTGTAAATCTTCCAGACTTACCAAAGGGTTTCACTCATGAAGACACAATAAAAAGAGATAGCCTTTTTTTTGAAACAACAATTAAAAACTGTAAAGCTCCAAATTTTAAGTCAACTACAATTGATGGAAAACAAATTGAGCTTGAAAAGCTTAATGGAAAGGTCGTAGTTCTAAACTTTTGGTTTAAAGAATGTGCTCCTTGTATTGCAGAAATGCCGGGCTTAAATAAATTAGTTGACGAATATTCTAGCAAAAACATTGTATTTATATCATTATCACGTAACGACACAACTGAAATAAATAACGATTTTTTCAGTCAGCATCCACTAAAATTTGAAATTATTCCGAATTGCGTAAAAATAGCAGCTGATTATATTATTCTT
>Ga0154347_1006_pt1 | contig 9900 bp, 4 predicted proteins | sample RifGroA2_FD_115875 | JGI IMG/M metagenome (GOLD analysis project Ga0154347, IMG submission 115875) | Bacteroidetes bacterium GWA2_31_9
AGACATAGCTCCAGTTTCTCCAACTCTTTGAGTTATTCCAAATGCATTAATATTAATATCTGAACCAGAAAACCATGATGATCTTGCAAAAATTAGTTCGGTCTTCTTTGTAAAAGCAGTACCTGCAATATTGGAATATATTGACTCTAATCCTCTAACAGAAGCACAATTAGCATCAGATAAACCAGAACTTCTTGCCCAAGGATTTAATAATAATTCTGAAGCACCTGCTTGTCCAGCTCTTTGTTCATTTCCTCCGAACATTATTATTGGCATCGAAATTAGTATCAATAATGCTATTTGAATCTTATTTATTTTTCTCATAGTTATATTATTTTCCATGATTTAATTGTCAATTTTAGAATGAATTTAAGTCAATTGGTCTAAGTGCACCAAACCATTTAAGAAATCTTTCACCTACTCCAGGAATTTCAACATGTATTACATAAACTCCACCAGAGATAGAAATTCCATGAGTATTTTTCAAATCCCATTCAACGTATGAATTTGAATTATCTTTTTCAAATCTTCTTATTAAAGTTCCATTTACAGAATAAATTGATATAGTACAAATTTGTGGTAAATTAGTAAATTTTACTAAATGATCAATTTGAGTAAGTTCATAAGAATTATGAGCATAATATGGATTTGGTACAATATTAATTAAATCAAGTGAATTTTGTAAAGTCGTTAAATCATTTTTAGTAGTAGCTAAATTATTTGTAGAAAATGAATACATTGGAAATCCTCTATTTGGAGCAATAGAATCGGGAGCAAATCCTAAAGTATAAGTTCTTTTTCTATATGGACTAACAACTCTTAACCTGATTTTAACATCGCAAGCTAAATATTCATAGCCTTGATTCAGAACAGGTATAGAAACATACATACAATTCATAAATACTTCTTTTATTTTATTTTCATTTAATAAAGCCAATAATTTTTCACCTTTATCGTATGCAGGCATCATATCTTCATATTTAGTTGAAGTTGTATTTTTAATATTATGACCCATAATGTAGATAAAATGTTTACCTCCTAAAATTGGCTCACCCAAACCTTCTCCAAAATACAAATCAGTTGCAAATCTAGGAGATGGATTCCATTTCATATCACGACCATTATCTCCAGTTAATCTGGACGATTCGCCAAACATCATATTTAATCTCTCTCCAGTTTCAACATCAATTACATATCCTGGAAACCAACCCATTCCAAGTGTACCTGAATTGTCAATATTTCCAAGTTTATCAACAGAGGGAGAACTTCTTAAATTAAGTTTCAATTGTCGATTTTCAGCGGTAAATTCGCCTTCACCAGACTGAGTTAAAGTTGAATCTGTTGGTGCAGCGGAACCACATGCTGTCCTTTTATATTTATTATCGGTAGTTTCTAAAACTGGGCATCTAGTCCAAAGAGAAGTATCTTTGGTAATAATAATATCAATGTTTGCAAGTCGTTGTTCTTTAGATTTTATCTGACCTTGACCACTTAATTCGCCAGGTGCATGATTAAAGTATGAAACTAATCTGTAAGGAGCCCAAGTGCCTTGTACCATACTTTCAAAAATCTGCTCTTTATCAAGCCATTCTGTCTCAGTGAATAATGGAGTAATAGATGGTCTGTCGTTATAGTACCAATTACAATCGCCACTAGTGGGATCTGTAAAATCTGTTCCTGCTTTAATCCAATCTTGTGCATTATGAGAATCAGCATCGGGAGCAAAAATTAACCAAGGTTTACTTGGATCTGAAAATTCGATTGAGGAATTAATATAACCATTTTTAGCAACTTCTTTCTTAGTACAAGCTGGTTGATTAGGAAACATTTCTGCTGGAAATGAATAAGGTGTTTGCTCAATGGAAATGGATAATCCTAATTCCGGAATTAATTGTTCGTTATTTAATGAAATCCAAGCATCGGAGTATATATCTTTATCTAATAATCCATTACTATTCTTATTAGTAAGAACCCATTTTGCATCAACAATGTAAGAATAAGGATCATAGTTTAAAGTATCTTTATTAAAATATGGATTATAATAGTAATATCCTTCTTTGTTCACTCTTACAGAATCCGGAATAAATTTCAAAATATATTCTCCAGTTGGAACATTTAAAGGATCAGTAACTTTAATTTTAATAGGCCCTTTTCCTACTTTATATTTTAAAATTTCTGATCTCCAAGGAGCTCCGTTCATAATTTGGTTTATTGTAATATCTTCCAAGTCTATTTCGTTATATCCACAACCAAATCCATCGAGTTGAGTAATAGCAGGTTCGTCGCCATATATAGAATTCATTATTGTTCCATTTGATGCATTATCTCTAATGTGTGGAATAACTTCAACTGATTGAATAGAACCATCAGCACTTTTTCTACCTGCTTTATAGGGTAGTTTTTGCCCATCTAAATTAGCCTCATCAGTTTGAATATATGGTTTAAAATTGTTATGAGCATAAGCAAGAGCAATAAAATAATATTTTTTATGATTTACTAAATTTCTATCTCCTTGTGCAAACACGTCTTCTGTAATTCTAAATGTATGTATTATTCCATTATCAGCTCCATCAACTTCTTCAACTGGTTCATTTGCATTTAATTCATCATTCCAATAAAAATTAACTAATTGACTAACTCCATCATGAACATCGCATTGGAAAATTAATTTAGCTTTATTTGCATCATAAATGTCTGAAATTGAAACATCTTTATCTTTAAGTTGGAATACTTGATAACCTTGAAATTTATATTCTTTATCACAATCCTCTTCATTACCAAGAGCATCAAGAGGGCAAACAATAAATGGATCAGGTTGTAAGTAACCTTCAAGATAATTATTGGAGGTTTTCTTATTAGAAAGATTGAAAATAATTTCTTTATCTAACTCAATAAATGTTAAGTCTGGAGAATCTGGTCCATCAAGTACTTTGAAACATACTTCAAATAATCGTTGAGCTTTATCATCTGCTTTTTGAACTTCAACTACAGATGCATAATTTCCTTCTGTAGAGCGAGCCCAAACAACTCCTGTTGTAATATCATTTATCATTCCTGGTTCTAGAACAAATGGTCCAGCTGATTGTACAAATCTTCTATCACCAGGTTGATTTCCTTCCAATATTTCAGACCAACCATTAGGATATGAACCTGACATATCTTCACCTTTTGTACCCCAGTTACATTTATCGGTAACCCCAGGAAACATAAAATCGGCTTGGTAAGTAGTTGCAGTTGGTCCCCAACCAATACCTCCATATAATAAATTAGAATTATCTCTCCATTTTCCAAGCAAATAATTATAATGGTGAGCAGCTGTTTTTGGATCTTGTGTTGCAGATGGACCAGTTGCATTATTAAAATAAATATATCTTCTCATTCCCCATCTTTCGTTATCCGCTATTCCGTCTCCAAAGTTTAACCCATTAATATTTCCATTCTCAATATCTGATGGTTCTGATGTTACAACTTCCTTTTTCTTAGTAGCAGGATTTATTCTATATCCATTATTACAATCAAGATTACGAGATTCTGACCAATTCGATAAATTGTCTTTATTATCATTATCTTGATAAGGTCCTTCAAAAAAGTCAACTCCTATAGCTGGTGGACTTGATCCGTAAGCATTTGCTTGACCAGTACCATCTACAGCTTTTCCGTTATATAAATAGCCTAAACCTCTGTTAACATCACATCCAACAAAGTCATCTTCAGCAAATCCTAAATCAGCATCAGTCCACACACCAAAGTAAGTATTTGTTAGTGTATATGTTGAACGATTAATAATTTCATAATTGTAAAAAGTCATATTGTTTAATTCGTCATTAGTTGAGAATGCAAATGCTTGACCATGAAGCTCCATCCCAATTGCATCTCCACCAGTTTCAGTATGAATATTTCCTCTGTCGTTATAAACCCACCATAAAGTTTTATCACCATACAAACGAACCTTACGTTTTTCACGAGATGTTCCACAAACCTCTTTATTGTCAAGGTCATAATATGGATAATCTCCATTGTCAGGGTTATAATAAGAGTCATCATCAACATCCACAAATGGTGCTAAGTAATAAGGATATCCTGATACATAATCACCATGAGCTGGCCATTCTTCAATAATTTTTGGAACTGAATATGATGGAAATAGTTCAGGTCTATCAGCTTTTGGAGAATTATACCATGATCTGAACATAGAAACTTCATTTCGAGTAATTACAAAATGCTTATCATATTGACGACATATATCTTCTGTAATAGTTCCTTGTCCATCTCCTGAAGTAATAAGTGGTCCAGGCCAATAGTCAATACCATCTTGACGGAATCTTTGTGCAGCAATTTTTAATTGACCATTAACATCAAGTCCACCAATCCATATAGAACCCGCAAATAGTGCAGTTTTACCTGATCCGGCAGGAACTTCATATTTAGGATTTCCTTGCAAATCCCACCACATATCACCACCAGTATGAATTAGTGCTCTAACATTATTTAGATCTAACTCGGTAGAAGAGGTTGCAGGGGAGCATCCAGCAGTAACCATTTTAACAGACTTAGTATTATCATTAGGATGATTTTTTTGTTTATCAGCTTTTAATTTGTTAAAGCCTATCAATAAAAACAAAACACTTAATATTCCACTAATATATTTCATATACATAAATAATTACTAATTAAAAACTTAATTGAAGACCAATTCTCATCCTTCTTGGCAAGCTATAATTATAAGGACTGTTTACTGCCATTGAATAATAATTTCTATAGGCATCTTCATTTGTTTGAGTACTTATACCGTCTTGAAACTCATTTGCTGACAAATAACCATTATCGTCAGGATTTCCTGTTGCACGATAAACAGATATAATGTTTTTTGCGTTTAATATATTTTGAATTTCAAAATATATATTTAATGGTACTTCTTTCTTCTTGTCATCGCCTTTTCCAAATTTTAAAACAAAATCTCTGTCAATTCTAGTATCTATAGTTGCTTTCCAAGGTTTTCTTGAACCATTAACCGAACCATCCAATGTTCCATTTCCTAAATCACTATTAATAACAGTATTAGTAACATTTAGTTGTTTACTGTAAGGAGTTCCTGAACCTGTATTTATTACAAAGTTAGCTCCTGTATTTTGTAAGATATCTTTTCCAAACCACTTAGGCCCATTATAAGCTCTTCCACTTGCAAATCTATAATCAGTGGTAATAACAATAGAATGTCTCTGATCATAATCTAAAGGAAGAGTAGTTCTTAAATTTGGTTGGTTAGATCTCATAAGGTTTAAACCCGATTGAGCATCAGATCCTGTTCCATTTGCAAATTGTAATGTATAACTAACTCTTAGTGATATGTTTCCTGTTCTTCTTAAATCGTAAGCTACAGTTAAACCTTTTACTGTTCCAAAATCTATATTTCCATAAGTCATATAACTTATTGGGTATGCACCTACAAGTCTTACAACTTGCTGCATATCACGCATTTCTTTATAGAATGCTGAAAGTTTTAAAGAAGATGAATTACTAACTTTTTGTTGGAAGCCCAATTCATAATCAATAGTCTTTTCTGGCTTAGCATCAGGATTGTTTAACACATTAGAAGCATTTTGATTAATATAAAAATAATCAAGAGGGTTTAAGTTTGCTCCATAAGAAGGTCTGATAGAAAGCACATCATAATGAGCAAAAAACAATGCAACATCTGAAATAGGAAATGAGAAAGAGATTCTAGGCATAATTGTATATTTAGGATCGTAGTCCTTAAACGAACTTCCAGGTTCGTATGTGTCATCAGACATTTTTACATCAGGATTAACTAAATATGGTGCAATACCAGTACTTGATGCAATTAATGTTGGATCATTAATTGGAGCTCCATCTGCATCATACCAAGTAGTCCCATCTCTAAATCCATTAATTTTAGAAGGAGCTTTAATGTCATCAACATAAATTATATAATTGTCTCCCATTGATGATGGAATTTTTGATGCACTAATTTTAGAGCCTTTCCCTTGCCTAATATCACCAGCAGTGAATGCCTCATATAGTAAATATTGATCTTTCAGTACCGGCTGATTTGCATCAAACCTGTCAACTCTAATACCAATATTGAAAATCAAATCTTTAAAAGCAAATTTATCTTGAATATATCCTGACATATAATTTGGCTGATATGGAGCAATTTCTCTTTTCTTTCTAACATTCCCATTTAAATCAGAGTATGTTTCTGTAAAGAATTCTTCAAAACTTGGATTTTTCTTAAGCTTTTTACCTGTATAATCATAACCATAATAAGTTAAATCTGTATTTCCTACATTTAATAACTCTTCGGGGCTAAAAAAATCAACAGATAAGTCGCTAGGGTCATAGGAATCAATATCTACCCACTGTGTAGAATTAATAGGCATTCCAATATGGTCTCTGAAATTTATATCAAATTCATATTGATTGGTATCATTATATAGTCTATCGTACCAAACAGTATCTTGAAATACTCCTTTTGAGTCATATACCATGTGTAAATTTGATTTATCTAACTCAATTATATGATTATTCATATATTGTCTAGCAAGAGTCCAAACCGCTCCAGGCCCATTAAGGAAATCATATAATCTATAATATCTTTCTACCCTTTGTTCAAACTCAAAGCCTAAGGAAATTTCATGATTTTTTACATCGGCAGAACCTGATGCTGAAAGCCTAAATTGATCTCTTTGAGATTTTACATATTGATTATATTGAGTTCCTGGATTTCTCCAATAATCATAAATTTTTCTTGGTTGCTGACCATTCAATAATGCCCCGCCATTTTCAACATTTAAAAAATTCATGTATTTGTTTGGGTCGCTAAATAAATGAAAATAATTGTCAGTAACAGTAGCCATCTCTGGATTAAGTTCTCCAGGTGTAAAAACTACAAGTGTATCCATATAACCATCATGTTGCATTACTCCATTTCCAAACCCTGGCAATGTGTCGGTTGATGAATATGACATTTGTCTTAAAACATCAAATTTTCCAACATATCCATAATTAAAGAAATTGTCTTTATGGGTATCATCTTGAGTTACAGAATTTACTTTAGAGTAATCAGCTTGAATTGAATAATATGCATTTTTTATAATTGAAGATTTAGCTTCTTCTTTATCTGGATTATATGATGTAAATTTTTGAGTTAATCGTATATAGGTTCTCCAGTTAGAATAAATTTGTTGAGGATTATTTTGAGAATTAAAAAGAGAATTACTTAATGAAAATAAATGTTGATTTGTATAATTTATAGAACCCCCAATTGTAATATTAAAGTTTCTTGAAGGACTAATGTCAATTTTAGCAGAAAGACTCATTTCTTTTGATACTGCATTTTCTTTAGCTTTAATGTTTTTAAAATTGGTAGAATCAAGAAATTCTGCATTTAAGTAAGTTCCATCTTGACCTGAAACTCTTCTTAATGGATCGTTAGTAATATAGTCTTGTGTTTCTTCATTTGCTTTCCAAATGCCAATAGAAGAAGGATCTCCATCTTTAGTGTAATTTAACTCTCCTGCAAGTAAAAATCCAACAATTGGAATTCTTTTAGTAGAATCCATCTTGTCTTTATGAAATAAAAGTGGTCCCGAAACATTAAACCCCAAAATATTTTCATTATAAGGATCTAAAAGTTTAGATGTAGCAACTTCCAGTCCGCCATAAAATGTTTGTGAAGGTCCTTTTGTAATAACGCTAATAATTCCACCTGTAGCATCACCATAACTTGCTGGAAGTCCTCCAGTAATTACACTAACTTCGGCAATTGCAGATTTAGGAAGTGCTTGAGTTCCCATAATCTTTATTCCGTCAACATAATAAACAGTCCCTTCAGAACGAGCTCCACGAATATTAATATCAGTTCCATTTTCTGAATAAACACCACCGACAGTAGTTGCAACTGATGCCGCTGATCTACCTGGCATTTTTGCAATATCTTCGGCAGTTACTGTGCCTCCTGTTTTTGTATTATCTTTATCAATTAAAGGATTAGTATAATCCTTAATTTCAACTTCTTGTAATATTTGTGTTGCAGGTGCAATTTTGAAATCCTGAAAAGTAATTTTTCCACCTTTAATTAAAACTCCATTAATTTGTGAGGCATTATATCCAACACTAGATGCTTTTACATTATATTTCCCAGCAGGAATAGGCTTAATTACATATTTTCCGTCAAAATCTGTCATTCCACCAGTTATTACCGAACCATCAGATTCAATTGTAACATTGGCAAATGGAACTGCTTCTCCTGATTCTGGGTCAACTACTGAACCTTGCAAAGAACCAGATGATTGAGCATATATACAATATGAAAATAATAAAGATATTACTGTAAATGTTATCTTTCGTAGCATAGCTAAATTCGTTAAATAAATAAATTTATACCCTTTTATTCCTAAATAGAATTTGTAAATATAGAAATTCTTATATGATATAACCAAAAAATTTTGATTGATGAACTTCGATATTTTAAGTAATTTTAACATTTACAATTAAATGATGGCAAAAGTTTTTTTTGATTTTAAAATTAATAGTAAATTAATCGACATCCAATAACTAATTTCCAAACATATAGAATCATTCTCCAAAAGGATTTTTTTGAAAAAGAATATTGTTGAAAAACATTAAAGAGAAGAGAGTGTAAATGATATTATTGTAGTGAGTTAGATACTGTTTAAAATTAGAATAAAAAAATTTATTATATGCTTTTGCCACTAAAACACCAAAACACGAAAATTCACTAAATTAGCTTTTTCAGTTTAGAATTCTTCTTTGCGGGATTTTGTGTTTTCTGATACGCATTGGTGTTTACCCTGTTAGATAATACCTTCATTTTTTATTCGTTCTTTTAACTTAGCTATCTCACAGGGTTCACCCCGTTGGATAACAAATTTTAATAAAAGTACAATATTTATTATTATCTATCCAACGGGGTGAACTTAACTTGTCCCGCTAGGGACAAAATATTGGTAGAAAGAAAATTAGTTCCACCAATAAGTGCCGTAGAACTTGTCTTATGGTTGTATTTCTGTAATATTCTGCATTATAATTCAAAATTGATTATTAAGTTAACGCTAATGCGATAAATCTGAACAGGTCTTGCGACTTCGTGGCAATAATAATATAATCAATAGAAAACAATAAATTTAAACTATCTCTTCGATTAAGTTTCTTTTTTCTTATTCTTTTTGAGTTTATATAATATTCTCTTATAAAGTGGATCTCTATCGAGTCGCTTATTTTTTCTCATAAATGGATTTCTATTTTTCTTATTGTTTATGCGATTTGAAGTTTTTTTAGTTTTCATCATTCGTTTATAAACTTTTTGTTGTGAACCTATTTCAGTTTCGTTACCAACATTTTTCCAATGTTCTTTTACTGCTTTTTTATGTTCTTTTTCTTCTTTATGTCTTTTTTTCCAATACTCTTTACTATTTCTTTCGTTAAGTTGTCCCCAGCCGCCATCTTCTTGAGCTGATAAATTGCTTGATGATATTATAATGACTGATAATACTGCAATAATATTTATATATATTTTCATTATCTTTGTTGAAATATAAAATATATGATTTTCAGAAAATCAAAATTAATAATTTATTTTAGTTTTTGTTTTATTTTATTAATTCAAAACTGCAAAAAGAAAGATGATGTAGTTCCAAATGTGTATGTTGATTTTTATCTTTATTTGAGTGATCCTGATTTTAGTGGATTAAATGCAATTGGAAATTCAGTTTATGTAACTGGGGGATATAGCGGAATTGTAATATATAGAAAATCAATTGAGGAATTTATTGTTTTAGATAGAGCTTGTACAAATGCTCCATCAAAAGAGTGCGAAAGAGTTGAAGTTGATAATTCAGGTTTGTTCGCCGTTTGTCC
>Ga0154347_1169_pt1 | contig 9743 bp, 8 predicted proteins | sample RifGroA2_FD_115875 | JGI IMG/M metagenome (GOLD analysis project Ga0154347, IMG submission 115875) | Bacteroidetes bacterium GWA2_31_9
CCCTTCCAACTCCAACAATCACTGGAACATTAGATTATTGTGCAGGTTCAAATACAACCTTAGATGCTGGGGCTTTTTCTAGTTATGATTGGTCAACTGGCGTTACAACACAAACAACTTCTGCTACTACTACTAATAATCCAGTTTCTGTTACTGTTACCGACGGAAATGGTTGCACTGGAACTGATACTGAGAACGTAATCGAAAACGCCCTTCCAACACCAACAATTACAGGCACTTTGGTGTTTTGCGATGGTTTATCGTCAACTCTTGATGCCGGACTTGGTTATAGTAATTATACATGGTCGCCTTCAGGAAATACTCAGACATTAAATGTTACTACAAGCGGAACTTATGCTGTAACCGTAACAGATGCAAATGGTTGCGAAGGAATTGATGATGTTACTGTTACTGTAAATCCAACACCCACTGCTGTTTTTACAGTTACACAACCACTTTGCCATAACTCTGCCGGAACTGTAACTTTTACAGGAAGTTCAACTGCTACAACTTTATTTAACTGGGATTTTGATGGCGGAGTTGCTATACCAGGAACTGGTGCTGGACCTCATTCGGTAACTTGGGCAACATCTGGAAGCAAAACTATTAGTTTAATAGTTACTGACACAGGTGGTTGTACAAACGACACTTCATTTTCGATTACTGTACCTGAGCAATTAATTATTGATTCTAATTCAAAAATTGATGTTCTTTGTAATGGTGGAAATTCAGGTAGCATAAGTGTTGTTGCATCTGGTGGAACAGGGCAGATAATGTATTCAATTTCAGGAACTCCAAAACCAAATGGATTTTTCTCAAATTTAGTTGCCGGAAACTACATTGTTACTGTAACTGATGCTAATTCTTGTTCTGTTACAACTAATCAAATTACAATATTTCAACCAACTGCTTTAAGTCTCAGTGTTAATTCTGGAGATAATATTTGTGCCGGAACTTCTTATAATATTAACTCAAATTGTAATGGAGGAACAACTCCATTTATTTATACTTGGAAAGACGGCTCTGGAAATATTATTGGAGGAAACAATTCTTCAATTACTGTTTCACCAAACAATACAAGTTTATATTTTGTTAATGTAGTAGATGCTAACAACTGTAATGTTGGACCTGTTGTTTCAACTTTAAATGTTAGTCCACCAATTTCATTTTCATATACAACCCAAAATGTTAGTTGTAAAAATAAATGTGATGGTGAAATTACCTTTAATGCAATAGGAGGTGTTCCACCATTTACATATACTGATCCTGCAGATAATTGGACTGCAACATTAAATATAGTTAGTAATTTATGTGATAGTATTTACTCTGCTCAAATTGAAGACTCATGGGGTTGCCAAAAAGATACCATGTTTACAATAACAGAACCATTAGCACTAACATTTTCAACCATAAGCAAGCCATCAATTTGTAATGGAACTCCAACCGGAGTTATTTATATTGATGTTACAGCAGGAACAGGAACATTTCCATACAGTTACAATTGGTCGAATGGTGGTTCTACTACTGATTCGCTAGTTGCAGGAGTTGGACGGTATTATTTTACAATAACTGATGCTAATAATTGTCAGATTTTGGGTTCAGATTCAATTTCTCAACCTCTACCAATAAAATACACAGCTCCTGAAAACATGACAATTTGCAAAGGTCAAACTGTTATATTAGAAGTTGAAAACCCTTATGGCGGTACTCAACCTTATACATTCACTTGGATATGGACTTCTCCTGAAGACTCCATAACTCATGTTGGGACAGGAACAAACCTATCTGTATCTCCAAATTTACTTACAAATTATTATTTATCTGCAAAAGATTTTAATGGATGTATTAGTAGCTTAAATGCAACAATAACAGTAAACGTTAATCCAGATATCACAGCTGATGTATTTCCAACAGAGCAGACCATTTGTCCGGGAGATTCTGTTTTTGTAAATACTGAAATTTCTGGCGGAAACGGTGGTCCTTACTTGTGCACATTACAAGATGGAACAATTGTTACTGAGAATTTCTACATTTATCCTGAAGGTCAAGACACTACTATTTACTACACATACACTGCTAAAGATTTATGTGGCTCTCCAAATGGAACTTATAATTTTAATATTAAAATTCTTCCTTTGCCTCCTGTTTCTATTTTTGCTGACACTTTGTTTGGTTGTCAACCACTTAAAGTATCATTTATGGATTCAAGTAAATATATTGGTCAGTCATATTTTTGGACTTTTACGAATACTGATGCAAATGTTAATTCATTTTCATATTCAAAATACCCTACAATAAACTTTACTGAAGCAGGAGTATATGATGTAACTCTAATTGCAACGTCAATAGATGGTTGTAAAGATTCTATTACAGAACCTGAGATGATTACTGTTTATCCAAACCCTATTTCAGAATTTGAGGCTGACCCACAGGTTCAATCTAAAATAAATCCAGACTTTTATTTCCAAAACTTATCATCTACTACATATTCATGTGAATGGGATTTTGGTGATGATAACTTTTCAAATGAAATTAATCCAGCACATACTTATCTGAATATTCCTGGAAATTATCTTGTTGAATTAACTGTTGAAACTGAAAATGGCTGTTTTAATACCTCTTCTACCACAGTTATTGTTAAAGATGAATATACCTTTTTCACAGCAACAGCATTTAGCCCTGATAATGATGGAATTAATGATGTTTTCTTTATTTCGGCAAGCGGAATCGACCCTAAGTTTTTCCATTTAATAATTTATGACAGATGGGGCGAAATTGTATATGAAACAAAATCATATAATCCGGAAAATCCAAAACAATATGGATGGGATGGTAGTGTTAAAGGTCTTAAAAAAGCAGAAGTTGGAACATACACTTGGCTTTGTAATTATAAGAATTTAAATGGTGAGGAACGTCAACAAGCTGGACCAATAACAATTATTCGTTAACTCAATTGTAATATAGTTTATGCTAATATAAACTTTTTCATTGTTTTAATAAGCCTTTGAGGGTCAATTGGCTTTGATATTACATCATCACATCCTACTTCAAAACATTTATTTCTATCATCATTGAATACTAACACAGTTTGAGCAATAATTGGAACATTTGGATTAATTTTTTTCATCTCTTTTGTAGCTGTTAAACCATCCATAATTGGCATTTGAATATCCATTAAAACAATTTGAAAATCATTACTTCTAAATAAGTCAACTGCTTCTGCTCCATTAGTAGCATGCATAATATTTATACCTGATTCGGATAGTAATTCATCTAAAAATAAATAACTTGCATAATCGTCTTCAACTATTAATACGTTTTTATTACTCCAATCTACATCTGTAAGTAATTCGTCGTGAAGAATTGAGTCCTCATTATTATTATCATACTTTAATGGGATTGTGAAATAGAATGTACTTCCTTTGTCAACTTCAGATTCGACCCAAATTTTCCCTCCTAAAAGATTCGATAATTTATTGCAAATTGCCAAACCTAATCCAGTTCCATCATATTTTTTTGATGCCGACAATTCGTGTGTCCAAAATCTATCAAAAACTTTTTCTATATGCTCTTTAGAAATTCCAATACCAGAATCTTTAACATAAAATTGTAAAAAATTTCTACCATATTTAGAAACTCCAAACTCAATAAATCCTTTTTCAGTAAATTTTAGTGCATTGCCAATTAAATTCGAAATTATTTGCTTCAAACGTATTTTATCTGTTACAACACCTTTTAAATTTAATCCTTTTTGAATATTAAGCTTTAGTTCAATTTCTGATTTATTTCTATCATCTTTATATATTTCATAAAAAGCTAAAATTTCATATAAAATTAGCTCAATATTTACTTGTGTAAACTCAATTACTAATTCTCCAGCTTCAATTCTTGAAATATCTAATATATCATCTATTAACTTTAATAAGATACTACAATTACCATCAATAATATTGATAAATTTTTCCTTTTGTTCTGGTTGCAGATCTTCTTTTTTTAGCAATTTTGAAAATCCGATAATACCATTCATTGGTGTACGAATTTCGTGAGACATATTAGCCAAAAATGAAGATTTTAATTTATCAGCTGCCTCAGCTCTTTCTCTAGATTTATTTGCTTCTATCTGTGCAATAGTTCGTTCGTGAATATCGTAATAAATAACCGCAAACTGACCAATTTTAGGGCTATATATTAATACATCGAAATATTTTTGAAAAATTGAAACAAAGCCTTCTACCCTGTTTGAAGTTCCTGTAAATGCTACTTTTTTAAAATTATCAAACCAAAAATATTCTAACTTTTTAAATATTTCTGAATAAGTTTTCCCAATTAAATCAACCCGATTAATCCCAATTAGTTCTTCATAAGAATTATTTACGCTTAAATACTTAATATCGCAAGGTTTGTTTTGCTTATCATTTACAAATTCAAATAATGCCACACCACTCGACATGGTTTCAAAAAGCATACGATGATTTTCTTCACTCTCAATTACTTTTTTTTCGGTATATTTTCGATAAGTAATATCACGAATAATAGCCTGTATTTCAACCTTATTTTGAATTTTATTTAATAGCGATATATGAATTTCTGAAATATGTTCAACATTTGATTTATTAGTCCAAGTAATTTCAAATACTTCTGGAATTACACCTTTTTTAAGCTGTTGAAAAAGTGAAATAAGAGTTAACGGATTGTAGGTTATTTTATGAGGAAGTTCATAAAATTTTTTGTTTAGTATTTCATTTGAAGCCAAACCTGTAAGCTCATAAAAAGCTCTATTACAATTAATAACCTGACCTACGTTATTTAAAATAATAATTGCATCAGGAGCAAAATCGAATATATTTTTAAATCTTTTTTCTCTGGTTGAATAATTATCAATAATATCTTTTTCTTTTTGAATAGGAGAAAAAACTATTATAAAAGTTTGACTTTCGACATTAAAAGAAAAATAATAATTATACCATAAATAACAAGCCTTTAATGAATTATAAATTCTAATTTTATTAGAGACTTTAGCTCCAGAATAAATTTTAAGGTTTTCAATTTTGGATAAATCTTCTGGAAAAATATTGTTTATCCACAAAGAATCGTTTATAGTTGTATCAAAATCAGTAATATTCTGCCATTCTTTGCTATATGCCAAGCAATTGAGATCCTTATCAATGAGCAGAGTTGCTAATGGGTAATCTGTTATATTATAGATTGATTCTTTGCTATTATTCACTTAATCAAAATTGAAATAAACGTTAAAGTTAAAAATCTTTACGTTTTTTCTCAAAAGTAATTAAATGTTGTGCAATTTGATCAAGTGGCATAATTCTGTCAGCTGCATTTAGTTTTATGGCTTCCTTTGGCATTCCAAAAACTACACACGAAGCTTCGTCTTGGGCAACTGTATGAGCACCAGCTTCTTTCATTTCTAATAATCCTTTTGCACCATCGTCGCCCATTCCGGTAAGAATTATTCCAACAGCATTTTTTCCGGCATATCGTGCTGTAGAGCGAAATAAAACATCAACAGCAGGTCTGTGTCGGTTTACGTGTGGTCCTTCTTTTACTTCAACATAATATCTTGCTCCACTCCTCTTTAGTAGCATGTGAAAATTTCCGGGAGCTATTAATGCCCGACCTCGAATAACGGTGTCGCCATTTTCAGCTTCTTTTACACTGATTTTGCAAATTTCGTTTAATCGTTCGGCAAATGATTTTGTAAATTTTTCGGGCATGTGCTGAACAATAACTATTCCGGGCACATCGTGTGGTAAAGCCATTAAAAAATCCTTAATTGCTTCTGTTCCACCAGTTGATGCTCCAACGGCAACAACTATTTCGGTAGTCTGAATCATACTTTTCGACTGCATTGGAGGAATTACTGCATCAGCTGAAAATTTGGGTTGAACGGCAATTTCCTTAACTTGAACTCTTCTTCTAACTCTTGAATTTGCAGCAGCTTTAACAACATCGCATATTCTAATTTTAGATTCTTCGATAAATGATTTTGCATCTAATTGTGGTTTTGTAATAATATCAACTGCACCATATTCTAATGCTCTGATGGCAGTTTCTGTTCCTGTAACAGTTAAACTTGAAATAATTACAACAGGAATAGGATGTTGCGACATAATTTTTTTCAAAAATGTTAATCCATCCATTCTTGGCATTTCAATATCAAGAGTAATAACATCAGGAACTTCTGTTTTAATTTTATTTGCAGCATAAAAAGGATCAGATGCAGTTCCCATTACCTCAATTTCAGGATCTTGCTCCAGTATTGCCGACAGTGTTTGTCTTACTATAGCAGAATCATCAACAATTAAAACTTTTATTTTTTTCATGTGCTTATATTTTAGTATTTGCCAGATATTGACTAGTTTAATGTTTTTGCTTTTTTGCCACAGATTACACTAATTTACACAAATTTGTTTCACAGATTTTTTTGAATTAGCACAGATAAAACAACCTTTGGTTGTTTTAAATCTGTGAACATAGCGAAGCGACTCACGAATGCCTTTAAAAACATTCGATTTATGAGTAAAATTTGTGCAATCTGTGGCTAGTCTTCTTTTTATAATCATTCCCTTTCCGATTTTATCGGAACAAGTCGTGTGTTTATTATTAATCATTGATGTTTCATTTCTTCATTCCTAAATCCTAAATTCCTATTGTATTTATTTTTCATCATTTCGTAATGAGTTTTGAATTAATTTATGATTCACTACACCGTTATCTGTTTGAAATATTATTTTTCGTCCATTTCGTCCACCAAGGCTGGAGCTTAATATTGGAATACTTAAGTCTAAAAGCATGTCTTTTGCCAGTTCAATATTTCGTTCTCCGATATGAAACATATTAGAGTCGTTATTAATTACGTCGCCACCACCAAAAACTTTTGCTTTTAAATTTACTTTTTTACAGCCTAAATCAAGCATTTTTTCTACAAGTTTTTCGACAGCAATATTTCCATATTTTGGAGATGCAAGTCCTTTTCCATTCCAGAAAGGAAGCATAAAGTGATTCATTCCTCCATATTTTAATATTGGATCCCAAAGGCAAATAGAAACACACGAACCTAAAACTGTAGTAATAAATATTGGTTCTTTACTAACATGCAGTGCTCCGGGATATAAATAATGTAAATCGTTCTTATCCATTTAATAAGTAATAATTAATAGGTAATATTTCATTTCGTTTGGGAATTTTTTCGAGCTGAAGCAATAATCTTTGTTAACTCAATTGATTCATTAAATAATGGATAAACTCTTTCTTTCGTAATTAATTCTCCATCAATAACGTTTTCAAGCCAAAATGAAGATTCATCTATTTCCTCAAAAGAAATGCTGAGTTTTGCAATAAATGCAGCCCTAGACTGACCTATACATGCAGCTCGATAATTTGCTGCTGATGAAAATGCTGCTCTTATCAACTGACTATTAATATATTTTCCAAGAGATGTTTTTGGCAATTCATCTCCAAGTCTCACACATCTCCATGCAAAATTCTTCAAACGTTTCTGTAATTCAAATTTATCCATAAGTGTTACATCTTACATTTTAAATATTAAATACTTTAAAGTATTTCGTTATCATCCATATCAAAAAGCAAGTCGTTACCGTCTATTGCAAATCCTATATCTGCTCCGGCTTCCTTTTCAGGGACAACAACTGTAAAATGTGAATTTTTGTTTTTTAATGATGTTACATCAACACTTCCATCGAATAAATCAATTGTTGCCTTTACAATCGAAAGACCAAGTCCATGTCCCCTATTTACTGAATTAATTGAGGCATCAACTCTTTTGAACCTATCGAAAATTAATTGTAAATCATCTTTATTTATACCAATTCCATAGTCCTTTACTGAAATTGATAAATTTCCATTTTCAACACTGATAACTATTTCAATTTTCCCTGCGGCATTCGAGTATTTAATAGCATTATCGAGTAAATTAGTTACAACCAAGCTAATTTTTTCAGAGTCGGTTTTGAACGTGAAATTATTGGTTGTTTCAATAGAATTAATATAGAATTTAATATCTAGTGACATTTGTTTTTCGTCTAATTTGAACTGAAAATTTTCAATTTCACTTAAAATCAACTCTCTTATATTAACAGAATAAACCTCTGGAAAAAATTCGCCAGCTTCAATTTTAGCCGCAGCAAAAATATTCTTCAACTGAAAATCAAGCTCAAAAGCTTCTTGGTATATCATTGCAGCCATTTTCTTAACTTTATCGCATTTACATTCGTCAACAGCTTGAATATTTCTTGATAATCCAAGTATTGATGCAAATGGATTTACAATTTCATTTGTAATATTCGATAAAAAATGGCTTTTTAGAGACTCACTTTCAGACAATTTTTTATTTACGACTTTTAACTGTTCTGTAATAATTGTAAGTTCTTTTAAAGCAGTTTCTTTTTGTTCAAATCTAAACTTCAACTCATCAATTAATTCCTGGTCAGATATTTTTTTCATATATGTTTTTGTTTGTAGTTTAATGTTTGAGGTTTGAAGTTTAACTTCGTTGAGCTCGCAAGCTCGGTTGAAGTTAGCTACGCAGTTCATTCCTTCATTCCTTTATTTCTTAATTTTTAAAATTCCTAAATTCTAAATTTTTTTAAATATTGTTGGCTTAATTTGGTTTAAAGGAACATTCATTCCAATAATTGACTCTGAATGTCCGAGAAAAAAGTATCCTCCGGGTTTCAGTTTCATACACAATTTATTTATAACACTTTCCTGAGTCTCTCTATTGAAATAAATTAGTGCATTTCGGCAAAATATTATATCAAATGTTTCTTTTACATCGTAATAAGCATCCATAAAATTTAATCTTGCATACGATACTTTTTTACGTAGTGAATCATCAACTTTCACCAGTTTATCTACTGTATTTTTGCTTTTCAGGAAATATTTCTTTTTTAAATTCATTGGAATAACAGCAATTCGTTCTTCTTTATAAATTGCATTTACTGCTTTACGAAGTATTTGTGTTGAAATGTCGGTTCCGAATATACTATAATCAAATCCTGGATTTTTCTCAGCAAATTCACTAAAAACAATTGCTAAAGTATAAGGTTCTTCTCCGCTTGAACAGGCTGCACTCCAAACCTTTAATGGTCGTCGAACTCTATTTTCTTTATAAAACTCTGGTAAAGCCGAATTGGTTAAATAATCGAAATGAACGGGTTCTCTAAAAAAATCGGTTTTGTTTGTAGAAACCACATCAATCATGTGAATTAGCTCATTACTATTTTGTCCTTCTTTACTAAAAACAAAATCGCAATAATCTGAAAAATTAGTGTATTTTAATTCCCTAAGTCTCTTTTGCAAACGACTTTGAAGCATCACTTTTTTTGCCTCAGGTAACTTTATTCCACATTCATTATAAATAAAATTACTTATTTTATTAAAATCTGCCGTTGACATTTTGGCATTAATAATATCTTTTAGTTCTTGTAATGAGGCTGCCATCGTTTATAGGTTTGAAGTTTGAGGTTTGAAGTTGTTCACTGTTTTTTTACCGCTAAGTAACAATGTCGCAAAGTTTTATTTTATATATTTCATTTTATATTTCTTTGAGTAGCTTTCCCAATGAAAATCTCATAGGGGTTAACTTAACTTGTCCCGCTAGGGACAAAATATTGATAGAAAGAAATTTAGCCCCACATAAAAGTGCCGTAGGTACAAAATATAATATTGATTTTAAAAACAATATTTCATCCCTAAAGGGATTTAAA
>Ga0154347_1210_pt2 | contig 9653 bp, 7 predicted proteins | sample RifGroA2_FD_115875 | JGI IMG/M metagenome (GOLD analysis project Ga0154347, IMG submission 115875) | Bacteroidetes bacterium GWA2_31_9
GTTCATTTCGGCTAAAGGAACTCTTGCAGAAATTTTTTCAAAACCATGCTCACTACTCATTCCTTGTACAATTGCTCTACGACCTTGTAAATCGCTCATAACATCGCCCATTCTGTCGCCAGGAACCCAAATCTCAACATTATAAACAGGTTCCATAATTTTAGGACCAGCATTTTTAAATGCTTCTCTAAATGCGTTACGTCCAGCAAGTCGGAAAGAAATTTCATTGGAATCAACAGGGTGCATCTTTCCATCATATACAGCAACTCTGATGTCTCTTGCATAAGAACCTGTAAGCGGACCTTCTTCCATTTTTTCCATAATTCCTTTAAGAATAGCTGGTAAAAAGCGAGCATCGATTGAACCTCCAACTATACAGTTGTAGAAAATTAATTTTCCGCCCCAAGGCAAAGTATGTTCTTCTTTATCTCTAACGCTGATTTTGATTTCTTTACCGTTAACCTTGTACATTGTAGGGTCTGGAGCACCTTCTACAAAAGGCTCAATTACTATGTGAACTTCACCAAATTGTCCGGCACCGCCCGATTGTTTTTTATGACGATAATCTGCCTGTGCAATTTTTGTAATAGTTTCACGATAAGGAATTCTTGGTGGTAAAAACTCAGTACCAACTTTATATTTATGGTCTAAATGCCATTTCAGAATACTTAAATGAAATTCACCTTGACCAAATACTAAAATCTGTTTAAGTTCTTTTGAATATTCAATTTGAATTGTAGGATCATCAGAATGCATTCTGTTTAAAGCGTCTCCTAATTTTTCTTCATCACCTTCGCTTAATGTTTTAATAGCAGTACGGAATTTTGGTTCTGGAAATTCAATAGGAGCAATTTTCCAATCAACCGCAGATGTAGTTAGGGTTTGATTACTTTTTGTGTTTTTTAATTTCACAGTAGCTCCAATATCACCTGCAACCAATTCAGTTACTTTATTACGATTTTTACCGGCTACTGCATATAATTGAGATACTCTTTCTTTTGAACCATTGCTATTATTAACAAGGTCAATCGCTTCAGTAATTTTACCAGAAACAACTCTGAAGAAAATAACTTCACCGATATGCTCCTCTATTGATGTTTTAAATACAAAAATAGCAGGAGTACCTGATGTAATGCATTTAATTTCTTCACCTTCTGTAGTTGTTAAATTTTTAACTTCGTTTGGAGATGGAGCAGTATTATTAATAAATTCCATTACTCTTGCAACTCCAATATTCTTTTTAGCTGAAGTACAAAATACTGGATAAATATTTTTTGCTAATAATCCAGCTTTTAAACCTTTAAGCATTTCTGCTTCATTAAGTGAGCCATTTTCAAAAAAAGCTTCCATTAACGACTCATCGCTTTCTGCCGCTTTTTCAACTAATTCGTTATAAAGCTCTTCTGCTTTGTCTTTTTCTCCTGCTGGAATGTCAAGAATTTGTGGTTTTCCACCTTCAGCTGAGAATTTCAAAAGTTTCATTGATAATAAATCAATAATTTCTGAAAAACCAGAACCTGTAGCAACTGGATACTGTAATAATACAAATTTGTTTCCTATTCTTTCTTTAGCTTGCTCAACTGTTTTTTCAAAATTTGCTTTATCGTGGTCTAAATGATTAATAGCAAAAATTATAGGTTTATCATATTTTAGTAAATTTCTGAATTGAATTTCTGTTCCAACTTCAATTCCATTTTGAGCGTTTAATAACATCAATACTGAATCTGTAACTTTAAAGGCTGAAATAATTCCACCAACAAAGTCATCTGCTCCCGGGGGGTCAATAAAGTTTATTTTTTTGTTCTGAAATTCAGCATATAAGACAGAAGAGAATACTGAGTTTCCATTCTCAATTTCAATCTCGTTATAATCTGACACACTATTCTTTGTTTCTACGCTTCCTCTTCTGTCAATCACACCGCCTTCAAAAAGCATTGCTTCAGCAAAAGTTGTTTTTCCAGATCTAGAATTTCCCAATAAAACAATATTCTTTATCTGGTCGATTTGATAATTTTTCATTTTATTTAGTAGTTAATTATTATTATTGTTTTTAATACCAAGCTTGCAAATTTATAAAATTTTATCATCTGTCAATATTTTTTTTATTTCAATTTAGAATAGGGTTTTATAACATATAATAATTTCACACATAAAATGAGCAATTAATTTTTTTATACTAAAAAAACATGTGTTAATTTACTAAAAATTCAGTGGGTATATTTTCTTTGTTTAATATTGTTAATAGACACTCAAATTCAAATGAAAAAAATTATTAACAATTTATTTGTTAATTAATTTATCTGTTGTATTTTTGCAGTCCGTAAATTTGAGCGGAAAAAATAATAATTTAAAAAGAAAAAAGTGGATACTTTAAGTTACAAGACAATATCTTCGAACAAAGCAACAGTAAATAAAAACTGGGTAATTGTTGATGTACAGGATGTTATTTTAGGCAGAGCATGTACAAAAATTGCATCATTATTAAGAGGGAAATACAAAACAAACTTTTCTCCTCATGTTGATTGTGGAGATAATGTAATTGTTTTAAACACTGAAAAAATAAGCCTAAGTGGATTAAAACTTGAAAATAAAGAATATATTACTTATTCTGGTTATCCTGGTGGACAAAAATCACAAACACCAGAAGAATTACTTAAAAAAAATCCTAAATTATTGGTTGAAAGAGCAGTAAAAGGAATGTTGCCAAAAAACAGATTAGGTAGAGAATTGTTCAGAAATCTTCATGTATATATTGGAACAGAACATCCACATGAAGCTCAACAACCTACTAAACTTGACTTAAATTCAATCAAATAGAATACAATTTAAATTTAAAATCGACGATGGAATTAGTGAATGCAATCGGAAGAAGGAAAGAAGCTGTAGCAAGAGTTTATTTAACAGAAGGAACTGGAAAAGTTACAATCAATCATAAGGACATAAATGAATATTTCCCTATTGATATTCTAAGAGTAGTTGTTTTACAACCACTTACAAGCCTAAATTTGGTAAACAACTATGATATTAATGCAAATTTAGACGGTGGTGGTTTTAAAGGTCAAGCTGAAGCATTAAGATTAGGTATTACTAGAGCTATTATCAAATTATTTCCTGAACACAAATCAGCTTTAAGAGCTCAAGGTTTTGTTACTCGCGACCCAAGAGTTGTTGAGAGGAAAAAACCAGGAAGACCAGGAGCTCGTAAAAGATTTCAATTTAGCAAACGATAGAACTATATTTAGTTTAGTATCTAAATTGGTAAGACTTCTTCGGAATTACTTATCAATTGCTTATATACAGAACGTAAACTTAAAAATAAAATAATGTCAAAATTAACTTTTAACGATTTATTAGACGCAGGTGTACATTTTGGTCACCTAAAAAGAAAGTGGAATCCTGCAATGGCTCCTTATATTTTTATGGAAAAAAATGGTATTCATATCATTGACCTTCATAAAACTATGGTAAAAATTGAAGAATCAGCTTCAGCATTAAGACAAATAGCAAAATCAGGTAGAAAAATTTTATTTGTTGCTACTAAAAAGCAAGCTAAAGATTTGGTTGCTGAAAGAGTAAAAGCTATTAATATGCCTTACGTTTGTGAGCGTTGGCCTGGTGGAATGTTAACAAACTTCCCTACAATCAGAAAAGCTGTCAAAAAAATGACATCTATTGATCGAATGATTACCGATGGTACATTTGAAACTTTATCAAAAAGAGAAAGACTTCAAGTAACTCGTCAAAGAGCAAAATTAGAAAAAAACTTAGGTAGTATAGTTGACTTAACAAGACTTCCTGCTGCAATATTTGTTGTTGATGTTTTAAAAGAACATATTGCTGTTAAAGAAGCGAAAAGACTTAATATTCCTGTGTTTGCAATGGTTGATACTAATTCAAGTCCTAAAAATATTGACTTTATTATCCCTTCAAACGATGATGCAACTAAATCTATTTCATTAATAGTTGATGTTATTTGTGATGCTATTAAATCAGGTCTTGATGAACGAAAAAATGAAAAAGATAAGGAAGCTCCAGTAGCTGAGAAAAAAACTGAGAAAAAAGCTCCTAAAAAAGAATTTATTGATGAAGCAATTGATGAAGATAAAGTTGAAATAATTTCTGAAGATAACACAAAAAAAGACCCTTTAGCTAAAAAAGCACCCGCTAAAAAGGCACCAGCTAAAAAACCAGCTGCAAAAAAAGAATAAACATAATTTTACATCTTAAAAAACATTAAAATAATATGAGTCAAATTTCAACAGCAGACATCAGTAAATTACGAACTTTAACTGGTGCCGGTATGATGGATTGCAAAAATGCTTTAGTAGAAGGAAATGGCGATGTTGAAAAAGCAATCGAAATAATTCGTAAAAGAGGACAAGCAATTGCAAATAAAAGAGCAGATAGAGAAGCTGGCGAAGGTGCCGTTTTATCTATTGTTAGTGATGACAATAAAGTTGGAGTTATAATGGCTTTAAACTGCGAAACTGATTTCGTTGCTAAAAACGATAATTTTGTTGGACTTGCTAAATTGATTTTAAATGCAGCTTTAGTTAATAAACCTGCTACTCTTGAAGATTTAAGAAATCTTGAAATCAAAGGTAAATCAACAACAGATTTTATTCTTGACAATATTGCTGCGATAGGCGAAAAAGTTGAAATTTCTTATTATGAGAAAATTGAAGCAGAATTTGTTGTTCCTTATATTCACAACGGAAATAAACTTGCTACTTTAGTAGGTTTTAATAAAGCTATTGCTAATATTCAAGTTGGAAAAGATGTTGCAATGCAAGTTGCTGCTATGAATCCAGTTGCAGTTGATAAAGGTGATGTTTCAAATCAAACTATCGAAAAAGAAATAGAAATTGGGAAAGAACAAGCTCGTAGAGAAGGGAAACCTGAAGAAATGCTTGAAAGAATTGCACAAGGAAAACTTAATAAATTTTACTCTGAAAGCACTTTATTAAATCAAGAATTTGTTAAGGATAACAAAAAAACTATCCGTCAATATCTTACCGAAACAGACAAAGACTTAACTGTTGTATCGTTTAAAAGATGCTCACTTACTGTTTAATTGATTAAATTTATAATATAAATTGAGGCTGTCACTTATAATGACAGCCTTTTTTTTTAAATTTGCCTCAAACAATTAATAAAGAGATGAAACATTCACGACCACAAATAAGGACACACGATTTATACCGAATTTCGGGAAGGGAATGATTATAAAAAAAGATTTCACGCTAAGTTCGCAAAGAACGCAAAGAGGGCAAACTGCCAGTGGCAGTTTGAGCCAGCTTGTGCAAAGGAACATATATGTTTTTTTAACTTAGCGAACTTTTAACTTGGCGTTCTTAGCGAACTTTGCGTGATAAAATATTCTCAACAATATATGCGTGAAAATGAGATACTAACTAAATTATAAACAGATGAAATATACAAGAGTTTTATTGAAATTAAGTGGCGAAGCTCTAATGGGCAAATCAGAATATGGAATTAATCCAGAGGTATTAAGTGCTTATGCTGAAGAAATAAAGAATACAGTAGAGTCAAATAAAATTCAAATAGGAATTGTTATTGGAGGAGGCAACATTTTCAGAGGACTTTCCGGCGTAAATAAAGGTTTCGACAGAGTAAAAGGAGATTCAATGGGAATGCTTGCAACAACAATAAACAGTATTGCTATTCAATCTGCATTAGAAAATATTGGCATAAAAGCCAAAGTATTAACTTCGATAAGAATGGAACCTATTGGTGAGTATTATAGCAAACAGAAAGCTGTTGATGCAATGAACGATGGCTACATTGTAATTATCGCAGGAGGAACAGGTAATCCCTTTTTTACTACAGATACAGCATCTGCACTTAGAGCAATTGAAATTGAAGCCGATGTTTTATTAAAAGGAACTCGCGTTGATGGAGTTTATACAGCTGATCCTGAAAAAGATAAAAACGCAATTAAATTTGAAAAAATAACATTTGACGAGGCTTACGAAAAAAAACTGAATGTTATGGACATGACTTCTTTCACAATGTGTAAAGAAAATAAAATGCCAATTATTGTTTTTGATATGAATAAAAAAGGCAATTTTAATGACTTAATATCCGGAAAAGAAATTGGAACACTAGTTCATAATTAACATCAGTTTAATAATCCGTTAATAACTTTAGAAAAATTTAAAATCATTAAAAACATAATTTTTTAATTTTGTTCAAAAAATATTAATTCCAAATTTATGGTTGAAGAAGTTCAAATTTACCTTGACGATGCTAAAGAAAAAATGGATAATTCTATTAATTTTCTTGATAATGAATTATCTAAAATGAGAGCCGGAAAAGCTAGCCCTCGAATGTTAGAAGGAATATCTGTTGAATATTACGGTACAATTTCACCAATACATCAAGTTGCAAGTATAACTTCTCCTGATGCAAAAACTATAAACATTCAGCCATGGGATAGAAATGTACTTCCTATTATTGAAAAAGCCATTTTAGTCGCAAACATAGGTGTAACTCCAATGAATAATGGCGAAATTATTCGTTTAATTATTCCTCCATTGACCGAAGAAAGAAGAAAAAGCATAGTAAAACAAGTAAAAAACGAAGGCGAAAATTCAAAAATAGTTATTAGAAATATTAGACGCGATACTAACGATGAATTAAAAAAATTAAAAAAAGACGGCGTTTCTGAAGATGAAATTAAAGATGCTGAAGATTTAGTTCAGAAAATGACTGATAATTTTATAAAAAAAATTGACGAAATAATTAGCAAGAAAGAAGCTGAAGTTATGAAAGTATAACATCATTTTTTTTATAATTTAAATTATATGACCTAAAGGCTTTAAAATCTTTAGGTTTTTTTTTGCTAAAATTGAATACTAAAATAAAATTAATTTTAAAAAATTTTTTATTACATTTATGACTAAAACATCTAAATATGAATTCCATAATATTTAAAATCAGTACTCTAATTTGCGTTTTAGCATTATTTAATACTTTAAGCTTTTCTCAGCAGTATAATTTTCGAATTTATTCAGTAGAAAAAGGGCTTCCAAAGTCAGCAATATTCAGCATTATTCAAGACTCAAGAGGTTATTTATGGTTAGGAACAGATGGAGGTGGTGTATGTAGATTCGATGGAAATAAATTTATTACCTTTAATAAACGAAATGGACTTATTGGACACGTAGTGAGAGCTATTATGGAAGATAGTCGGGGTAATATTTGGTTTGGAACTGACGATGGTATTTCTGTTTACGATGGTTTCAAATTTTTTAATATTACCGAAAAAAATGGTTTGCCAAACAATCCTATTTTAAAATTTTACGAAGATTCTCATTACAATATCTGGGTTGGAACTTCCGGAGGAGGACTTTGCAAACTTAATTTAGTAGGAAAAGATTCTGTGAATATTTTGAATTATAATAAAGATGAAGATAAGCTTCAAACAAATTATGTTTTCGATATTTATGAAGATTCTAACAGTCGCTTATGGCTTGCATTATATGGTGGAATTAATATTCTTACATTTAAAAATGATTCAATTACTAAATTAGTAAAGCTTGATCAGGATTATGATGATATTCCATCAAATATCGTTTTAAATATTGAAGAAGATAACGATAAAAATTTATGGTTTGGTTCACAAGATGCTGGTGCCTTTAAAATAATAATGAATGGAGAAGACTCTAGTAAAGTGGTTACTCTGAAAGATAATTTTAAATTAAACGACATTACAGTTTGGGATATTATGAACGACAGTAAAGGCAATTTATGGTTTGCAACTGATAAAGGTGGAATTAATAAAATGTCAAAAGATGGAATGATTCATATAACTCAGCAAAATGGTCTATCGGGGAATCAGGTTTATAAGCTTTTTGAGGATTACGAAAACAATATCTGGGTAGGAACATTTGGAAGTGGGTTATGCCAGTTTCTTGGAGAAAATTTTATTCATTTTTCTGAACAGGACGGATTAGCCAATAAGCACGTTTTAGCAATACTTCCAAATCAAGACAAAAGTTATTGGATTGGCACAGATGGTGGTGGACTTCAACTACTTGATTTTAATAACAAAAAGCCTCAATTTAAAACTTTCACAACTAAAAATGGACTTGCCGATAACTTTGTAAACTCAATTGCAAAAGGAAATAATGGAGAATTATGGATTGCAACCCAAAAAGGTGTTAGTAAGTTTGATGGTAAAACATTTAAAAATCTTACAGCAAAAGATGTGAAAATGCTTGAAAATAACATCATTAGCATTTATGTCGGTAAAGATGGAATTGTTTGGATGGGAACTGATGATGGACTAATTTTTTATAATGGCAAAACTTTTTTCACAAAACGAGAAGAAGATGAAGATTATGCTCTTTTCAATTATATAAACACAATTTTTCAAGATAAAAAAGGAGAAATGTGGATGGGAACTTATGGAGGGCTATTGCGTTACGACATGAATACTTTTAGTTTTTATGACGAACAAGAAGGTCTTTTAAATAAACAAATTAATTGTTTAGCCGAAGATAAATTAGGAAATATTTTAATAGGAACTTTTGGCAGTGGACTTTATAAATTCAATGTAAATAGTAAATCGGAAAAGCCAATAGAGCTTATGTTAAATGATAGTATTTTAGGTTCAAATAATATCTCCTCTCTCCTATTTATTGACAATAATACTTTAATAGTTGGAACAGATAAAGGTTTTGATAAAGTACTCTTCGACAACAATCAAAAAGTGATAAATGTGCTTAATTTTAATGAATCTGATGGCTTTTCAGGAATTGAAAATCATTATAATTCAATTTGCAAAGATGAAATTGGAAATATTTGGTTTGGAACGATTAAAGGTTTAACAAAATATACACCTGAGCTTGACAATACAAATCTTCAAGCACCAATTACTAACATTACAGCATTAAATTTATTTTTTGAAAATATTGATTGGAAAGCTAAAACAGACAGTGTTATACCTTGGTTTAATTTGCCTGAAAATTTAACTCTAAAATATTCAGATAATCATTTAACATTTAAGTTTTCGGGAATTTCATATTTCAATTCTGATAAAGTAGAGTATAAATATATGCTTGAAGGACTTGACAATACATGGACACCTGCCCGAAAAGAAGGTGAAGCAGTTTATCCAGGATTGCCTCCTGGTGATTACACTTTTTTAGTAATTGCAAAAAATAAATTTGATCGTTGGAATAAAGAACCCGTTAAATTATCATTTACAATTAAACCACCATTCTGGCAAACAACCTGGTTTTATATTGTTTCATTAACTGTAATAATATTAGGCTTTTACTTATTTGTTAAACTACGATTAAGAAAATTAAAACAAGACAAGAGAATTCTTGAACAAAAAGTAAAAGAGAGAACAGCCGAAATAGAAAAACAAAAGTTTGAAATTCTTGAAAAGAACGAAGAATTACATCAACAAAACGAAGAAATTCTTGCACAACGTGACGAAATCGAAAAACAAAAACATCTGGTTGAAGAAACAAATAAAGAAATTACCGACAGTATTCGATATGCAAGAAGAATTCAATCAGCCGTTTTACCTGCTAACGAATATGTAAATAATATCTTATCTGACTTTTTTATTTTGTATAAACCTAAAGATATTGTAAGTGGCGATTTCTACTGGGCTT
>Ga0154347_1014_pt3 | contig 9644 bp, 9 predicted proteins | sample RifGroA2_FD_115875 | JGI IMG/M metagenome (GOLD analysis project Ga0154347, IMG submission 115875) | Bacteroidetes bacterium GWA2_31_9
ATGTACTTTTTTTCGTTTCCAATGAAAACAGGCTCATGAAGAATTACTGTTTCTTTTTGAAAAGTTTGCTTTATGAAATCAACCGTCTCTTTATACATTATAAATATCAGTCTTATATTTTTTTAAATTTTCTGGTTTAACAAACCAATCGATAGTTTCTGTAAGTCCTTTTTCAATATTGTATGTAGGTTTGAAATCTGTGAGTTTCATTAATTTAGAATTATCGCCCCAAAGTCTGAAAACTTCTGATTTTTCTGGTCTAATTCGTTGTTCTTCTACTAAAAATTCAACATCGGAATTCATAATTCTTTTTATCAAATTAAGAGTGTCGCCTACAGATATTTCATAATTACTAGATATGTTAATTTCTTGTCCTGCAGTTTTTTCTGCTTCTGCAATTGCAATAAAACCATTACAAGTGTCTTTTACATAATTAAAATCGCGAGTTGGTGTTACATCTCCTAATTTTATTTGTTTTTTACCAGAGGCTATTTGAGAAATAATTGTTGGTATTACTGCTCTTGCTGACTGGCGTGGTCCATAAGTATTAAATGGGCGAACAATTGTTACAGGAAGATTGAATGCATTAAAATAACTCAAAGCCATTGCATCTGCTCCAATTTTACTTGCACTGTATGGCGATTGTGGTTGCTTTGGATGTTTCTCGTCTATTGGAACGTATTGTGCTGTTCCATATACTTCGCTGGTTGATGTATGTAATATTTTTTTACAGCCATTTTCCATAGCTGCCTGACAAATATTTAATGTTCCATTTACATTTGTTTCAACATAACTATTTGGTGCTACATACGAATAAGGAATTGCAATTAATGCTGCAAGATGAAAAACTATATCAATATCTTTTGTGATTTTTTTGCAAAAAAATGGGTCACGAATGTCTCCATTTACAACTTCTATTTTTTTTATGCAATCAACATCTTCGAGCCAGCCCCAATAGTTGAAAGAATTGTATAAAGACAAGGCTCTTACATCATAGCCTTTTTCAACTAGTATTTCGGTTAAATGTGATCCTATAAATCCGTCTGCACCTGTAACTAATACTTTTTTCATATAAAAATTTGAAATTCTAAAATTAAGACAAATATTGGTTATTCGACATTTTAAGTAATAACATCATAAACTTTAATATTTTCTTTTACTTTTTTTATCGAAAAAAGTAACAAAAAACTTTTGATTGCAAGAACTCACTCTGTCTGCGAGTTAGCTTCGCTGATTCGTAAACGAATTCGCTCAAACAGCTTGCAATCTATAAGGAATTATTATTAAGCTTCGCTGAGCTTTAACAAACCGTGTAACATTTTGGTAAGTTTTCATCTTTAATATTGTATAAATCTTCATCAATTCTCACTATTTTTGTCGAATAAGACAACTATTTTATTGTTTTGTAATTTTATTAGGAGTTCCAATGTGTTGGGAAAGACTGTCTTTGTGTGTAACATCTAAATTCTTGTATTGGTGTTTTTGTAAAAAAAGAAATAAAATTTAATGATTTTGCAGATATTGATCTCAAATTCAAAGCTGTTTCTTTTATATCTTTAATTGAATAGTAATTGGTTATTTCTTTCCAATCGTTCCATGTTCCATAATCTAAAACTCTTGCTAAAATATATGGAAAGTTTGTTTTATAATTTAAAGTCGAATAATCAATATCCCAGAAAAGATTTTTTGAAAAATTTGGTTTCATATTAATTTTTGAAAATTTAAATTTAAGACAAATATTTTAATTGAAAGGTTTCTTTATCTAAATATTATCAATAATAAAATTCATTGTTTAATATATTTACGACATTAGATTTACGAAGTACGATTGCTTTAGCCGCTGTCTTCCAAATCGTAAATAGAACTTTGCAAATAGTACATTTATATTTTTGTATATTCCATTGAAGTTTTAATAATTCTTTTTTTAACTTCAGACCATTTAAGCGAAGGATTTGTAAGTAAAACAGGCCAATCTGACAAATCCACATCGTTAAAATAAGTAATACTTTTTAATACGTTTAACTCATTGTATTGATTGTATTTTGCTTTATAAAAAGCCATCATTTCTGATAAGCTATATATTTTCAATAAATAAAATATATCAATAAAATCCTTAACACGTTGTCCGCTTGTAGCAATAGCATTTAATTTCATAGCCAAAATATCTTCTACTGAAAGCATAGAAATATTTTCAAACAACTCTGGTTCTTTTATAAGTGGATAACGGTGGGCAATTAAATCAATCTGAACATTATTAATGCTTCCTCTAATAGTATTAGTAGCTGAAAAATAAAGAGTGAATGAAAAATCGAAAGATAATTTCTCTAATATTTGTGATGAGTCGAAACTAAAATTGGAGAGCAAATCAATATCAACTGATTTTCGGTGTCCTAGTTTCAAAGCTAAAGCAGTACCCCCGACGAGATGAAAGCCATGAAGATAATCTTTGTTTTGTAATTTTTTTAGTAATTCCAATGTAGAGGAATCGACTGCTTGCGTATGTAACATTTAAACTTTTTTTTAGGGATTTTAAAAAACAAAGAAAAAAAATTAAGTGTTTTTGGGTCGAGATAATTAATCTTGCATATTGTACGTATAACCTCATCTCTACCATAATTATTAATTAAGAGTTTTATTTCGTTTAAATTACCTAATGTAATGATTCTTTCTATAATCAACCGTTTTGATTTTTTTTTATCAAGAATCAAAAAATTCACATCCCAAAAATACAAGGGATTTAGATGCTTAATAAATGGTGTCATTTATTTTTTTTAATATTGTTTAACAAAAATACTAATTGTTTTTCACTTTGCATATAAACATCTTTACATGTTTCTTATAAATTAATTTATTTAATCAATTCATTAGACCATAATTGTTCTAAAAATATTTTCCAAGGTAATACTGTAATTCCATCAACATTTCTAGGGTATTGCTCATTGCAAACAAGAATTAGCCTTTTTGTTTTATATTCGTCAGAAAAAGCTTTTAAACCTTTAAAATGACGAGAAGAAGCATTGCTTGTAGATTTAACTTCAACAGCAATTTCATGGTCGCCCAAAATAAAATCAACCTCAAATTGAGATGTCGTTCGCCAATAGGAAATATGATAATTTAAGTTTGAATAATTACAGTGTGCATATATTTCATTATAAATCAAATGTTCAAAAGCATTACCAAACATTTCACTCCCAAATTGAATATTGCTTCTTTTTAAAAGAAAATTTGTAACACCAATATCAAAATAATAAAATTTGGGTGAAAGTATTACTCTACGTTTTGGCTTTTTTTGAAAAACTGGCAAAAATCGTCCAATTAAAGTATCTTCAAGTATTTGAAAATACTCTTTTATTGTTGGGGCACTAACTCCGCAGTCTGTTGCAATATTTGAATAATTTACCATTTCTGCGTTTGAGAATGCTGCTATTTCAAGAAACTTTGAAAACACTGGAACATTACGAATTTTAGCTTCAGTTGCAATTTCATCTCTTAAATAACTACCAATATATGCCGATAGTAATCTTTTGGGATTATTTGATAAATAATGCCTTGGCAATAGACCATTATTTAATGCTCTTAATAAATCATAATCGGGAATTTCGGCAAATGTCAAAGGATATAACTCATATCTAATTGCTCTTCCTCCGAGTAAGTTATTACCTGATTTAAGAATTTTTCGTGGGCTTGAACCACTCAAAATAAATTGTGTTTTATGATTTGCTATTAACCAGTGAATTTCGTTTAACAATTGCGGAATACGTTGAATCTCGTCAATTATTACCAGCATTTGAGGTTTTGTTGCTTCAATAATTTGAATCAACAAATTTGGATTAGCTAAAAATCGATTATATTCGTTTGGTAGTAATAAATCAAAATACAAAGAATCGGGATATAGATTCTTTAACAAAGTGCTTTTACCTGTTTGCCTTGCACCCCATAAAAAAGCACTTTCGTGTTCGATTTCTTCAAATATTTGTTTTCTAAAAAACATGATAAACAAAAGTACTACTTTATTTTAACATGATAAAATAAAGTAGCAAATATTTAACAGAACATACATACGCCTGTATATTAGCATATTAAATCAAATTTCAGAGGAGTTCCCTTTGATAAATCAGTTTTTGCCTTTTTACCAATTATTTCTTTCAAAAATTTTGGAGGAAGCCCATCTCCGGGACGAATTGAACGGACATTTTTTTCGGTAAATAATTCTCCATTTTTTATATCTTCTGTTACAAAAAGTGAACGTGAATATTTTCTGCTTTTAATTATTTTTTCAGTAAATTCATATGTAACTTTTCCTAATGCTTTTTCAACATTTCGAACAGATTCGACCATTTTTTTGAATTCGTCAAACTCCATTGAGAAAGCTGCATCGGGGCCGCCAGTTTTACGGTCAATAATAAAGTGTTTTTCAATAATTTTTGCTCCTAAAACTACTGATGCTATTGCGACTTCACTTCCCATTGAATGATCCGAAAGTCCAGCAATTACTCCAAAACGCCTTTCTAAATCAGGAATTGTATTAAGATTTGCATCTTCAACTGATGCTGGATAATCTGAAGTACATTTTAATAATGCAATTTGGTTATTACCAGCTCTTTTACAAGCATCTAAAACTTCATTTATATCCTCTAATGAAGCTATACCCGTAGAAATAATCATGGGCTTACTTTTTGACGCAACATATTCAATTAAAGGAATATCTGTTATTTCAAAGCTTGCGATCTTATAACAAGGAACATTCATTTTTTCTAGAAAATCAACAGCTGTATTATCAAATGGTGTTGAGAAAAAAATCAAACCTAGTTCTTCTGCATATTTTTGTAGCTTTGGTTGCCAATCCCAAGGAGTGTAGGCTTCTTTATATAAATCATAAAGAATTTTTCCATCCCATAAAGTTCCGCCTTTTATTTTAAAATAATCGTTATCGCAATCAATTGTAATTGTATCTGCTGTATATGTTTGTACTTTAATTGCATCAGCTCCAGCATCTTTAGCGGCTTTAATTGTTCGCATTGCTAAATCAAAATCTTGATTATGATTTGCTGAAAGTTCTGCAATTATAAAGACAGGGTAGCCTTTTCCGATATTTCTGTTAGTTATTTTATACACTTTTTTTAGATAATGATTTTAGAATTTATAATTTGCTTTTTTACCACATAGTATCATAGAAACATAGGATTCACATAGCTTTTTCTAAACAAATTTAAGTTATGAATTTTAGAGTTTCATCAGTCTTTCGGCGGCTTTTTCCATTGTTTCATTGGACTTTGCAAAACAAAATCTTAATGTTTTATTATCGGTATTTTCATGATTAAATACTGAAACCGGAATTGCAGCAACTCCATATTCTTTTGCCAAACGGAAAGCAAATTCTGTGTCCTTTTCATCAGAAATTTTTTGATAATTCAATAATTGAAAGTAAGTTCCACATGAAGGACGTATAACAAATTTTGAGTCTTTTAAAAGATTATTAAAATAATCTCTTTTTTGTTGGTAAAACAATCCTAATTCATTATATAAATCTTTATTTTTCAGAATCTCACTTAGTGCCCACTGAATTGGTGTATTTGCACAAAAAACTATAAATTGATGAATTTTTCTAATTTCGGCTGTAATATGAGCTGGAGCTAGGCTATATCCCATTTTCCATCCTGTTGTATGAAATGTTTTTCCAAATGAAGAAATAATTACACTTCTTTCGGCTAATTCTGGAAATCTGGCGACACTTTGATGTTCGTAACCATCGAAAATTATATGCTCATAAACCTCATCACTTAAAATAATTATTTTGGTTTTAGCAGTAATCTTTTTCAATTTTTCTAAATCGGCTACTGATAATATTGCACCTGTTGGATTATGAGGTGTATTTAATATAATCATTTTAGTATGAGGATTAATAAACTTTTGTACCTCATCCCAATCGATACTGTAATATGGTGGTTTTAGCTGAATAAAAACAGGAACACCTCCATTTAATCTAATTGATGGAACATAGCAATCATAAGCTGGGGAAAAAACAATTACTTCGTCGCCTTCTCTAATTAATGCAGTTATTGCATTAAATAATGCTTGAGTAGCACCAGCAGTTATTGTAACTTCTGTTTCGGGATTATATCTTTTTGAATATAAATCTTCTGTTTTTTCACAAATTATTTCTCTAAGAGGCATCAAACCTTCCATTGGAGCATACTGATTATGACCCAGTTTCATGTGTTTATTTACAAGACTTATTAACTCCGGAGAACATTCAAAATCGGGAAAACCCTGAGATAAATTTATAGCATTATGCTCATTTGCATAACGTGACATTACTGCAAAAATAGATGTTGTAATATATGGAAATTTCGTAGAAATCATAAGAACCAAAATTTTTGATTTACAAAGTTAAACAAATTGATTCAAGTTATAAAGCTTGTATTTATTTTAATTAACTATTTTTGTTCACAATTAGGAATTTGGAATTTTGGAATTATGATTAAACAAATAATAAACTATATTGTTAAAAAGGTCAAAAAGAGTCATTATGTGCAATCTTTATTTTTTGCACCAATTAATCTAAAATCATTGCCTGTTTTTGGTACATTCACAGACAGTTATGGCAATGAACATAAATTATATTCCGGATTTAGAACTAAATTAAAACCTGACTGGAAATCATTTGTTTTAAATCAAGGGAAAAAATTTCAAACCAGTCCCGAGTTTTTTAATATTAACAAAAAAGATAGTAAGCTAACTCTAAATAGAATTTTACCAATAGCCTATTCGTACTCAAAGGTTATAGAAAACAGTAATATATTAGAACTTGGCTGTCATTTTGGTGGAGTATCGTTCTGGCTGGCTGAAATGGGAGCTAAAGAAGTTTATGCAACTGATTTTACAGGATATAAAGCTAATGCAGCTGACTCAAATAATAATTCTGAAAAGGTTTTAAATGATATTGATAATGAGCTGAATATTGCTAGAAATGAATATGGAAAATTATTCAATAATAGAAATGCTGTAAAGTTTTTAAACGATGATATTTGTGACTCAAAACTACCTGAATCGCATTTTGATTTAATTATTAGTTTTGATGTACTTGAACACATAAGTAATCCGGAAAAGGCTTTTGCAAATATTTCAAAAATCCTTAAAGATGATGGGATTGCTATACATGAATATAATTCATTTTTCTGTCTTAATGGTGGTCATAGTGCTTGTACTCTTGACTTTCCATGGGGACATACAAGGCTTTCTGAGTCTGACTTTTTAAGGTATCTTAAAGAAATAAGACCTGATGAAGAAAATTTGGATTTGTCGTTTTATAAAAATGGACTTAACAGAATGAGTATTGAAAATTTAGTTAAAATTAGTAAAGAAAATAATCTTGAGATTTTATCGTTAATTCAATTCACTAAAGAACAGCACATGGGATTAATTAACAATGAGATACTTTCTCAATCTAAAAAGATTTATCCTGATATTACTTTGGCTGATCTTGTAACTCCGAGGATTATTGTTGTACTTAAAAAAATATAGAGATTAATAATTTAATAGCGTAACTATAATTTAACAATTTTATATTTAACCACATAGACACATAGTTACATAGAAAGAAATCACATAGAAATAACTGTTTAACAATGAACCATAAACAACAAACATCAAACTATTTTGGGAGTAATTATTAAACAAACGATTAAAGGAACTATTTACACCTATTTTGGTGTTCTTATTGGTTTTATTACTTCCGGCTTTTTGTTTCCTCTTTTTTTTAAATCAGAAGAAATCGGTTTAATTAATATTCTGGTTACTTATTCGGCAATATTTGCACAATTTGCAACACTTGGGATTCATAGTGTTACGACAAGATTATTTACATATTTCAGAAATGAAAAAAACGGTCATAATGGATTTCTATTTATTGCCATTTTTACATCATTAATTGGTTTTTTGATTTCACTTACAGTCTTTTATGTACTTAAACCAATTTTACTTGAGACGGGGTCGAAAGACTCTGCTTTATTTACAGAATATTTCTATTATTCTATTCCACTAATATTTTTTACATTATTTTTTGGAACTTTCGACAATTACTATAAAGTTCTATATAATTCAGTAATTGGCACTATTCTGAAAGAGTTAATTCAACGATTATTAATTTTAATTTCTATTTTAATATTTTTCTTTGGCTTAATAGATTTTCAATTATTTGTTATTCTATACATTATCTCATCAAGTCTGCCTACAGTTTTTATACTTTTGAGCTTAATTTATAATAAGCATTTTTATTTAAAACCTTCTTTTTCATTTATCAAGAAAGATCTTGCATTATCGATGGTTAGTGTTGGCTTTTTTGGAATTATTACAGGATTTAGCAGTCTGGCAATACTTCGCATCGATTCAATAATGATTGCATCTATGATAGGATTAAGTGCAACAGGAGTTTACACAACTGTTTATTTTTTTTCCACTTTAATATTATTACCATCAAGGCAATTACAAAAAATTTCCTCAACTGTTTTAGCTGATGCCTGGAAAGAGAATAATTTAGAAAACATCAAAGATGTATATTATAAAAGCTGTATAAATCAGTTTATTATAGCTGCATTGTTTTTTATTGGGCTATGGGGAAATATTGATAATATTTTCAGAATATTACCTTCTGAATTTATTATTGGCAAATATGTACTATTTTATTTAGCTCTTGCTAATGTTATTGATATGGTTACAGGAGTTAATGGGACAGTAATTAGCAACTCTCCATATTACCGATTTCATACTTACATTATGATTGTTCTTATTTTTTTGATAATTATTACAAATTATATATTTATTCCTATTTTAGGAATAACAGGGGCAGCTCTAGCATCAGCATTGTCAACACTAATTTTTAATATTGCTCGCTATTTATTTTTGTATTTTAAATTTAAAATGCAGCCTTTTAACTATAAATTTATTTTAGTAATTCTTATTTCTATAATATCCTATTTTTCAGTTTATTTCATTCCGCTTTTTGACAATTTAATAATTGATATATTCATCAGAAGTTCTATTATGACCATTATTTTTAGTCTTTTAACTATAAAATCAAAAGTTTCAGATGAAATTAATGAAAAAGTAATAAGCTTCTCGAAAACATTGAAGTTTTAAACAGTGTCTCTTAGAAAACTCCAATAATTTCGTTACTCTGGTTTTGAAAACAGTTGTTTCGACAAAGCTCAACACATCGCATTTACATTCGTAATACCGATTACACAACTTGTTCCGATTTTTCGGAATTCAATATAGTCCAATTTCATTGTACTATTTTCATAACTTCTCAATAACTTGGAAAAAGTCATTTTGAACAATCGAATAATAGAACAACGAATGAAGAATAACGAAGTAAAACTCACGATACGACAGTGTTTTCTTTAATTCACCCCGTTGGATAATATCTTTTATTGCACATCCATTGTTCAACAGAAGCTATCCAATGGGGTAAAAAATTCGTTTTTCAAATATTCAAATGTTCTATTGTTCAAAAAATAAAACTAACTATTGAGAACTTACCTATTTTCATAGCCTGTACCGATAAAATCAGTATAGTATCGGCATTATACCAAATATTAATTGAATTATTTTATAAATTCAAATGGTATAAACTCCTTATTTTC